>Ga0315320_10003156_pt1 | contig 13563 bp, 6 predicted proteins | sample M140m21515metaG_FD_203458 | JGI IMG/M metagenome (GOLD analysis project Ga0315320, IMG submission 203458) | Ammonia-oxidizing marine archaeal communities from Monterey Bay, California, United States - M1 40m 21515 | ecosystem: Environmental > Aquatic > Marine > Coastal | place: USA: California...
GCATTATGGATGGGCTTCTTCTTGCTGTTCGGCCTTGGCATTCTTGCGATGTTCGGCATCGGCGAATCCATGCAAATGGGCTGGGGCATCTCAGTCGGATGGATTTTGTTAATGGGCGGATTCGTTTTATATGACACGCAGAACATCATGAAGCGCTATCCATCAAACATGGCCGCCGCCGCCGCCGCAACTCTAATGATCGACTTCATTATTATGTTTCAGCGCATATTGATGTTGCTCTCCCGCCGCGATTGATACTTTCGGTAACACTTCTCCTTTGCGCGCAGCAATTCGTTGGCGACTGGACGTACTCTGGTCCGCATACTGATGCCGCAGAGATTGCTAACGTTGAAAAAGCTATAGTAAAGGGTAAAGTTAGCGAGAGCTTTTCTCCTCTTAACAGCGATTCTTTTTGGGGCACCTTCGACGTAGCCCACGATGTCGGAGAAGAAACGGCAAAGGCCTCGGCCTTTTATAAGCACAAAATTGTCGCTGAAAAAGACGGCGTGTTGCATGTGCGCATGGGCAGTGACGACGGAATAAAGGTTTGGCTCAACGGCGAATTATTATTAGAGCATAGTGTTGAACGCCGCAATAACCCTTCCGAAGAGCACCTTGCCTTACCTTTAATAAGCGGCGATAACCAGCTTGCCATTCGCGTTATGAATGCCGGCGGCGCTTGGTCTTTCTCTATTAACAGTGAAAAGTCCGCAAATCCTATCGAGGTTGATCGGGCAATACGCGAGGGGGCTAATTGGCTCATCTACACACAGATGCTTGATGGCTCTTGGGGATATCACAAGTCAGCCTATCGCAATGGCGCGACATCCCTCGCGATTTATACCTTGCTAAGCTGTGGTATCGACCCAAAATCAGCAGCGATCCAAAAGGGCCTCAGTTTTATTAGTGCTGCCTATCCAGAAAAAACGTATTCCGCCGGATGCCAGCTCATGGCCTTGGCTGAACTTAATGATCCGGAATATTATGAGCAGATGGAGGTCATCGCTTCAGACTTAATTTCGTGGCAAGAACGTAATGGTAATTGGGCCTACCCTGGCGGCCACTGGGATTTGTCCTGCACCCAATTTGCCATCCTTGGTTTGAATGCCGCAACTAAAGTCGGCATTGAGGTGCCGGCGAAAGTTTGGCGTGATGCCATAGCGGGCATTTTGCTATGCGGTGCACAGTTTGACGGAACGATTCAGCCGACAATTACAGGGTTCAAGTATTACCCAAATTATACATCCGGTGGCACGCTAGCCATGACGACTGCCGCCATGGCGTCTATAGAAATGTGCCGCAAGCAACTCGGAGGAAAGTACCCGCAAAAAACAAGAAAGGAAATTAAGAGAACTGTAGCCGAAGGCATGGCGTGGATAACTCAAAACTTCACCGTAGCTCGCAATTATGGGTTTTCTAGTCAACACTTCTACACTCTATATGGAATAGAGCGAGTTGGCGCAGTGTACGGTATTAGCCATTTGGGCGAGCACGATTGGTACAACAACGGGGCCGGCTTCTTGATAGAGGCCCAACATCAAACCGGATACTGGCCAGACAAGAATGAGCCCTCGTCTCTGCCTGACACGGCGTGGGCTCTTTTATTTTTAAAACGCGCCACCGCTAGTGCAGCGATCACCAGCGGAGAACAGGTCGCGCGAGGAAATGAGTATGTCTCCGAAGAACTCGAGGGCCGGCTTAGATTACACGTCAACTATGGCGATCCTGTTGTCATGTGGGCATCACTCCCGGATGGCGCGCAAAGCGAGGCCATTACTTATTCTATTAGGCGTAGCGCGAATGCTCCGTGGCAAGAAATCGGCTCCTCTTCAGAGAATCGTTTTGCATTGACCCATACTTTCCCTGCACCTGGGAAATGGCTTGTCAAAGCAGAATGCATCATCAATGGCGCACCGGTCAATTCAGCAGATCTAGTTTGCTACTATGTGCCGCGTCTCGGACCGAACGACACGGGTTATGGTGATGATGAATTCGAGAATTTAATCCCAGTTTGTCGGCCATCCTATGAAGTTTCTTCACGCGCCGCCGAATACTTTGACGGCGACAAACTCGTTGATGGCTCGCTGGGCACGCGGTGGTTCTGCAAAGGTGATGACCCCAGCCCCGAGTTCACCATTTCCTTAAAGAGGACGGCCAAAGCGACAAAGCTGTTATTCAGCCATATCTACACTACCCCTGAAAACTGTAATGACAATCCGAGGCCATCTGAGGTTGAAGTTTATATCAATAAAGATGATGAGCCTATCGTGGTTCAAATCAACCCGAATCAAAACCAAAAAACAATTTATACCTTCGATAAGAAGAAAAATATTAAAACGCTGCGGGTTGTTATTACAAAAATCATCAACGGTTCTTTGGGGGCCGCCGGAGTTGGCTTTAGCCAAGTAGAACTTCAGCGCTAGTCGCCAGCCCCTGCGAGCCCACTACGAGAATGGTCCTGGTACTCGCGAATTAATTTATAAAAATCTTTTGGCAAGCCGAGTCGAGTTCTCCGCAGTCGTTTTGCATAACGGATAATGCCCACTGGATCAGCAAAAAACAAAACCGGGGACGGCCACCCGCCGATCGATTTCACGATCTCTAATGTTTCTGCGCTTTTATTATGTTTGGCAAAAACAGGTTGCTGCGTGATGTCAAGTTGATCTAACGTCGACATATCAAAATCATTGGGCAACAATATTGTTAATCCTTGCGCTGGCGCATCGATTTCCCAGTTGTTTAAAAACTGTTCGAGATTTTTCTGTAAGTGCTCTATGTCTGTTTTGGCAAAAAGCATTAGCGCTGTGCCCGATCCCGAAAGTGGCACGCCATTCATTGGCAGCCCAACAAGGTGGCGTAATTTATATTCTCCGCTACGCTGGCTGTCAAATCCCCAGCCTTTTGCATGTGCAAATGGGCCTTGGGCTAAGCGGTCGAGGCGTTGAACTTTTGAATCAATAACACGCATCGCTCCTGTAGTGGTAAAAAACCCAATGCGCCCGAATATCGGCCGGCTATTCAATAGGGTTGTGCGATGAACCATTTTATCCTCGAAGTATATTTCGGCTGTAGAGCCATCAACAATGATTTCGAAATCGAAAGTGGTGCCGTTTTTATTGAGAGCTATCCCTCCGCTCTTAGCCCCTTCGCGAACAAACAATGAGCTTAATGACCAGGACAGCCCAGCGCCAGATTCTTTTTCTTCGGTCTCGCCTACTGAATAACGATAGTCGCCGCCTGAAAAAGACAAACGCGTATTACGGTCGCGCCTGTTCCAGCCAAAAACAATACCGCCGCTAAAATAGGTAGTGGTTTGCTCAATTTTGCCAGAGATTTTATAACGCCCTGGCTGCTGCCAACCCTCGGCAAACACTACGGCTGTTCTGCCATAGGCTGTACGGTCCATTGTTCCGGTGTCGGTGCGTGCTTTGTTGCGGCCGACGTGCAAATCACCAAGAGAGTCGTCTGTGTACCACATGCCGACGCTGCGTCTTTTGTCTAAGCCACTCAGAGCAAACTCTTGATAACCACCATTGCTGAATGCGGTTGCTGGCTGCACAAAAGGACTTTGCTGTAATGCTGTAATATCAACGAATGGGAGGGTCGGCTCTACTTGAAGGCCGAACCCGGCAGCGTATCGTGAATAATCAGCGGCAAATGCTGCGCCACTTATCGGCATGTTATTCGCGGCGTGCAACTCTGAGAGTAGCTGCAGGTAGCTAAGCCACTCTAATGTTTTCGTCAGATTTTTTGCCAGTGGCGTCTCTTCGTGCTTCTGCGCAAAATCGCGGATTGGCGAGCTGTAGCGTGGCCAATGCTGCAAGCACCAAGCCGCCCGGCCCTGATGATTCTCGTTTAAAAAACGGGAGAAGTCTTCAAGTACTGCATCACTCGGCTCGTCAACGACCATCGCCCATTGATAAGCCAAACCGGCAGCTTTGTTTTTACACTGCTGCAATAACAATGCGGCAACACGCGCTTGATCTTGCCCGAACCATGGTTCCGTTCGCCCACGCAGCCATGACCATGTAGGTTCGTCATAAATTACTTCGGCGCTTTCGCCCGCCGGCCCCCTCGGAGAAAAACGTTTTGTCCAGTCGGCCAGTTCTTTCCAGTAAAAGCCGCCCAAGAATTTTCCGTAGTCTTCAGCGAATTCTTTAAGGCTTGGTGGTCGGCCATCATTGCCATCGCAAAAGTATTTTTCAAAATTTGCTATGGCTGATATTTTAGACCGACTCAAAGCCTCTTGATAACTTTGCAATTTAGAGGCAAATAATTTACCGCCGCCGTCTTCGAAGCCAGTCCAGTATTTTAGGTAAACATATAACGCATAGCCCGCCGAGTAATTGTCCCGGTACTCTTCTATCTCGCCGCTAAGCAATTCGCTTAGTTTGGTAAACCCGCCATAACCTTTTTGTGACACTGAAAACAATGTGCCAAAGTTCACATAATCATCCACAAAGTTTTCATCGGTCATCGGCCCGTAATTACCACCGGTCCACACTGCTTTGCCTTCTGCCAGCCATGCGGGCAAGCCGCCAAATCTAGCCCCATCAAAACGGTGCGTTAGCTCGTGAGTTAAGCCGCGGCCTAACCCGGGAATAGTGCCAATCGTGAATTTAAAGGTTGTCACGTCGCCACCCTGAAAGCCGCCGACCCAATAAAAAGGAGCGCCCTCGGATTCTAAACCAAATGATTCTGGAACTATGCGCACCGTGCCTTGGCGACCGTTAAACGGATCTGTGCCATAAAGGTTCAACAAGCGTTGATGGTGCAGTTCGATTGTTGTAGCTGTGCCTAGCAACGTGTTATAGCCACACGAAGTTTCAACGCGGTAAAGCTTATTCGGAGATAAACAAACCCCAGGATTTTCGAAGGATGCATGGCGCAAGGTGAACTCTCGCTGCTGATCGATGTCTAGCTCTTCTAGCTCTTCTATGGTGTACACATAAACAGTGTCCATCATTTCACGACGAACAGCGCCCAGCACGTCACCTGCTTGACTTTTTTCGCGGCTGATATTCGCAGGTGTTGGGCCTTTCAAATCTTTGAACACCGATTGCGCTCCCATGCCAGAAAGGCATCGCGCAAACTTAAGTGCCAAGCCATTTTTACCGGCACCCTTTGCCATGTTCATTTCTTTGGCCATCGCCCTGGCAACATCTTTCTGTGATGCGTTGTCAATCGAAAGGATGGGTGAATAATTGTCCGGCATCAATTTCAACAAACTCGGATTATGCTGCGCCATGGTTGCCATTAAATCAGCGGACCAATTTGCCATCACCCAGTCACCCACTTTCTTGCTGCGCTGCATGCGCTCGTAAAATTTAGCGAGCTCTTTAAATGCAGCAGTGCGTTTATAGGACAACTCGCTCAACGACGCTCTCTCTTGTGATTTAAGTCGCCCGTTGCTATCGGCTTTCACAGACAACAAGTAATTTACCCACAACACTTTTAGATCTTCGTCATCGCCGCACGCCTCTAGCAGCAAAGGCACCACCAGGCCAGCGTCGCCACCGTTGCTAAGTGCAAAATAAAAATGGTCGTAAGCGCCTTTGGCGTCGCCAGCAGCAAGACTGCGTCGCCCACTGTCGATGCTTAAGTTTACCGTAGAAAGCTGCGCGCTTGCCGTGAGGCAAAGGCACATCCAGCATAGTGCGGATGCAATGAATTTCATCTAGCGCAGTATAGCCACTTAACCCCTTTATTTTTTATTTCATTTTTTATAGCTATGCTGTTACTTTATCCTCTTGAGAGTGTATTCTTTGACATATGAAATGTGTCCTAGCCACCGTTTTAGCCATCGGTAGCCTGCTAGCGCCCTGCGCCTCCCAGCAAGCTGACCTCGAGGCCGAGCTGCTCACCCTTGAGGTCTTGCGTCAAAACCCATTGCGCCCCGAACTGGTTAATGGTCAACTTTATCTTATTGCGCAAATTAACAGTAATGACGCTGCCAAGGCGCTCGATAAATTAGTCGCTAAGCTTCCTGAGGCACATCGCTACATCGCTATTAGGGCGCTAGGATTAAACGAATCCGAGGAGGCCACTAAGGCATTGCAGCGCATGGCCAAAGATCGCGGAGACTTACGGATGCGGCGACAAGCGATTCGCGTCCTAGCAAGTGGCGATCAAGAAGACCTAGATTTTTTACATAACAAACGATTGAAATACGAATCTGATCTACGGGTGCGCGCTCTAATTTTAGAATTGCTGATGAACCGTGGGCAGCCGAATCTTGACAAGGCTTTTTTAACCGCCGCAAAATCTAAAGACACGGTTTATGCCGGAGTTGGGCTAGAAGGCATCGGCAAACAAAAAATCAAGGCCGGCTTAAAAATTATCCACGGCGCTTTAGGCCACCAAGATGTGCCGTATCGTTTAGCCGCCTATGAGGCACTCGCTAGCTATGGTGGCGAGCGCCAATACGCTGCGATTATCAAAGGCCTCCAAGACTCTATTAATGTGGTGGTGCGACCCGAAATCAGCGCTCAACTGCAACGTGCTCAAACAGCCGACGAGGTCAGCGCGGTTATTTCTCATTGCATGCGTTCTAAAGACCTAGGTCTTGTAACCCTTTGCGTTAAGGCTTTAGTCGTTATCAGCACCAAACAACCACAGCTATGTTCCGATGCGCTGCTAGAGCTCATGAACAGCTCCGAAGATAAAATCCGCAGTTTATCCATCGAGGGTTTGGTGAAAATAAGACATACTGGCTTACAACACTTCTTAGTGGATCTTCTCGATCACTCAAGCGCGCAAACTCGTTCTGACGCAGCCTGGGGACTCAGCCAACTCGGTGACATCCCTCCGGAAACAGAAATAAAGTTAGTCAAGATGGCCTCTAGCGAGCGGCCGTCCATTCGGATTCAAGCTCTCAGGGCTTTGCGCTGGTTCCCAAATTCTGACTTAGCTTATCTGGTTATTAATGACTGCCTCGAAGATGAACTTTGGGCAGTGCGGGCAACCGCCGTTGCAAGTCTAGAGCCATTTCGCCGCGATGAATCACTCAAGCCATTGTTCTGGTTAATGGAAAACGAAGCAGGTCGTGTGCGCTCAGACGCAATCAAAGCCCTTGAATTGCTAACCGGAGAAAACTTTGGGGTCTCGATGCATACCTGGAAATCCTGGTATGCCGACCAAGGCGACACTTACACATTGCCGACTAAAGAGCAAGCGACTGCGATGATTAATGCACGCAAAAACAGGTCGAAGCATAATGGCACGATTGCCCAAAGCGGATATCACGGCATAGCTGTTCCATCCGGTGGCGTTGTTTTTATCCTCGATATCAGCGGTTCAATGAATTCAAGATTTTCACCGACAGAGACTTATTATCAGCACTTCTCTAAGGCGCTGGCAGAGACAGTCTTAGCCCTTAAGCCGGATACGCCCTTTAACATTATCCTGTTTTCTTCCGGCGTGCGCGTTTGGAAAAGCGAACTCGTCGAATCTAGCGAAAAAAACTGCCTGGAAGCGCAAACGTGGTTAGAAAAAACAACTCCTGGTGGTGCAACAAATATTTACGGTGCACTAACTACCGCATTATCGTTCGATGAAGCGCAAACCATTTTCATTATGACGGATGGTTCCCCGTCCGCTGGTGAGTTTCAGATGCCAGAATCGATTCTTGCGGAAATAGATCGCATCAATCGTGATCGCTTTATTCAAATTAATACCATCGCTGCCGGAAGCATTCGTGCTGAATTTTTGGCTGACCTCGCTGCGACTAACGGCGGTAAAGCCGTGGACATGCGAAAGAACAAAGGCAAAGTTGAATAACTAGAGCGGATCAACAACAATGCCCTGCTGCTCGGCCAACTTGTATAGAGTCGGACGCAACAGTAGTAATTGTTGACGATTTGTTTTAAGTAAAAGCTGGCGGCGATACTTGCCGCGCAAACGCTCGATAGGTGGCGGCGCCGGCCCTAAATATTCGGTAGTCTGCCCAAATCCGCCTGGGACAACCGCTTTAAGTGCTTCATAGGCTTCATTGGCCATTGCAATCGCACGCTGCTGATGCTGCGATTCAAAGCTAATGCGTAATACATCACCAAAAGGCGGGTAGCCGAAATCTTTGCGTTCTTGCAACTCAACTACTGAGAATTTGTCGTAGTCATGTTTTGAAGCAGTTAGTAATGCCGGATGATCAGGCATCCATGTTTGCACGATTACTTCGCCGCCAAGCAAGCTACGTCCCGCGCGTCCCGCGACTTGTGCGATTAAGTTAAAACAACGTTCACTCGATCTAAAATCTGGTTGATGCAATGCGGTGTCGGCATTCAACACACCGACCAAGGTCACCTTCGGGAAATCTAATCCTTTAGCAACCATTTGCGTGCCGAGTAAAATGTCGTATTTGCCGTCGCCAAAATCTTTTAGCGCCTGCTCATAAGATTCGCGGCGCAACATAGTGTCGCGGTCCATGCGTAAAATTCGTGCGCCAGGGAAAGCGCGTTGTACGCTATCTTCGACTCGTTCGGTGCCAACGCCGATCATTTCAACTTTATGCCCACATGTCGGGCAACATTGTGGCATAGATTCTTCTTTCAAGCAGTAGTGGCACAAAGCCTTCTTGCGCCACCGATGGTAAGTTAATGCTACGTCACAAGTCTCACACGAAATCGTTTTACCACACGGGCGGCAATACCATGCTGGCGAAAACCCGCGTTGATTTAAAAACAGAATAGCTTGCTCTTTCTTTTCTAATATTTTCTTTAGTCCAAACTTTAACTGTGAAGACATCACTAACCACTGTCCACCTTCGGCTTTTTCGGTGCGCATATCGACTAGCTTAACCGGCGGCAGTGAGCCCCCTGCAACGCGATCACGTAAATACAAAAGCTGCATGTCTGGCGAGTCAATGGCCGCCTGCCATGACTCGAGTGACGGAGTTGCGCTACCTAAGACGCAAACAGCAGACTCTAAGCGTGCGCGTTCGCGCGCAACTTCGCGGGCTTGATAGCGAGGAGTGGATTCTTGTTTGTAAGTGGACTCGTGCTCTTCGTCAACAATAATTATTCCGAGGTTGGGCACTGGCGCGAACAATGCCGAACGCGCGCCAATAACAACACGCAACTTTCCTTCGCGAATGGCTAACCATTGGTCATGACGCTCGGCATCGGTTAAGCCGGAGTGAAGCACTGCGACGTCCCCACTGCGCGCGCGGAACCGAGCGACGGTCTGCGGTGTCAAAGAAATTTCTGGCACCAGCACGATGCCACCACGGCCTTGGGCCAAACATTGATCTAAAGCGTGTAAATAAACCTCAGTTTTCCCTGAGCCTGTAATGCCGTACATCAAGAAATCTTGATGGTGTTTGGCGTCAATAGATTTATTTATGGCTGCCACGCAATTTTGCTGCGCTTCTGTGAGCTGCGGGGGGGTGTCACGCACTAGCTCACGGCCTGCAAAGGGGTCTATCACTGCGGTCTTATTGCCGAACTTCACCCATTCCTTTTTATGCAAGGTGGTCAACGGCGACTTAGATAAGCCCGTGCGGTTGCAAAACTCGCGCACCTCCATGGGGCCTGCCGCTTGCCTTAAATAAGCTACAGCCTTGGCCTGCTTAGGAAACTTCATTTCAAGAGTCTCGAATTCTTTTTCGCTAAGCTCATGCACCAACTCGACTGTCACAATAGTACGCCGCGAGCGATCGCTGCGTAGCGCCGCTGGCAACATCGCCGCTAAAGCTTGACCCCAAGAACAATACGCGTCATCGGCAATAGTTCGCGACAACCGCAACAACGATTTATTCAGCAAAGGTGTCGCATCTAAACAGGCTTCGATGTCTTTAATGCGCTCAACAGGCACCCCTTTGGGCGGGGCATCATCGATTGCCACGACGACGCCGATTATTGGGCGGCGTCCGAAGCTGACTTTTACTCGGCAACCAGCCTCAACCGGTTCCGCATGTTCAGGAATATGATAGGCAAATTCGCGACGTACGGGAGTGTTCAGAGCCACTCGCGCATATCTACCGGCCGGGGCCGCAAACAGGGAACCTTGGAATGCATCCATTGCAGAGAATTGTAGTCATGCGAGACCCTGTTACCCTATGCCGATGGCAACATCTTCCCTGCCGCTACAAACTCCTGTGACTTTAATCACCGGCTGGTTGGGTGCTGGCAAAACAACGCTGCTCAATCGCATACTCACGGAAAACCACGGGCAAAAGTATGCCGTTCTCATAAATGAGTTCGGCGATCTTGGCATCGACGACCGCTTGATTGTGCGGCGCGAGCAGGATTTGATTGAGCTGTCAAACGGCTGCATCTGCTGCACAGTGCGCGGCGATATGATTGACAAGTTGCTCGAATTGAGAAAACGTAAATTTCCGTTCTTTAAGCGCCGCCGCTTCGACGGCATTCTCATCGAGACCACCGGCATTGCCGAGCCCGCCCCACTGTTACGGACTTTCTTAGTCGAAGAAGACGTCTCGATTTACTACGCCGTCGACAAGATTATCACTATTGCAGACGCGCGCAACCTACAGCGTGCATTAGAGCACCAATCGGCAAGCGAGCAACTCGCGCTCGCCGATACTTTAATCATTAACCACTGCTCTGAATTAAGCGATGAGCGCATTGGCGAAGCGCGGAAAAATGTTCGCGCGATAAACAGCGATGGCAAATTATTAGTTGCCGAGGTCCCAAGCCTGCAGCTAGAAGATGTGCTCGCGAAGAGTGAGGTGCGTTTCTCGAAAACGCCAAGCGCCGAACACGTCCATCAACATTCGATTAGTACCATTTCGATTAGCTCTGATAAGGCTCTTGATGAACTGCGGGTGCAGCTATGGCTCGACACCTGCGTGCAACAACTCGGCGAAAACTTAATTCGTTACAAAGGCTTTTTAAACATCGCAGGCCTCGATTATCGGTGCCTGCTGCAGGGCGTATACGATTTATACAAAGTGACCGCCGACGAGAAATGGACGTTACCCCCGCGCAACGAAATCGTTTTCATTGGCCATGATTTAGACCAAGATTTTTTCCAGCGCGGGTTCGACGCCGCGCTGGCCACTTAAGGGCGAGGCAAGCTTTCGAGAGTGCTTAGCAAGGACGCCTCGAATTGTTCGCGTTGCCAATCGTTTAGTTGCACAACTTTGTTCAATTCTTCTGATGTCACTGGCAGCGCCGCAGCAATTTGCTCTAACTGGCGACGATGAATCAATCGTTCGCTCGGCAAATCTAATTCACCAGCCGCAGCAGTACGCCAGGCTTTTAGGGCATCGGTGTTATCGCGACGGATTTGACGCGCACGACGCTCTTCTTTGCTCACCTTCTTAACTTGCAAATCTATGGTTTGCCCTTCGACGACACCTAGTAAATTAAAAATTTTATCGCCGGCGCGCTTAGCTATTTTCCAGCCAACACCTTTGATTTCAGCAAGCTCTTTAGTTGTTCGCGGATTTACCTCGGCTATACCAATTAAACCCGGGTTGCTCATCACTTTAAACGGCGGCACGTCGCGTTTTGATGCGCTCTCTTCGCGCCACTCAAACAACGCCTTTAATTTTGCCAATTGACTAGAGTTTAGCGTCTTTGCCCCCTTCAGTTTTAAGTAACGATCGGGGTTCGCGGTGGCGGGCATCAAGATATCGCTCATCTGGCGATCGAATTCACCATAAGCGGCGCCCATCATGTTTTTCTCCTCAAGCTCTGGTATTAACTTGCCATACACGTCGACTAAGAAGTGTGTGTCGATACGCGCGTAAGCAATTTGCTTATCACTTAGCGGACGCTCGCCCCAATTAGAGCGCTGCTCATCTTTCGATAATTTAATGCCGTAATAGCTTTCAATAAGCGCGGCCAAGCCGGTTTTTTGATGGCGCAAAAAAGTCATTGCCACTTGAGTGTCGAAGATACCTTTAACTTCAACGCCCATATCTTTTTTGATTATCATTAAATCAAATTCGGCAGCGTGAAAAATTTTAATGATGTCTGGATTAGACAGCAACGGTGACATCATTTGCATGTCGTCACCAAGCGCAAAGGGGTCGATAATCCAATCTTGGCTATCGGTACTTACCTGCATCAAGCACAAGCGCTCATGGTAAGCAAAAAATGAATTTGCTTCGGTATCAACGCCGATTATTCCGGCAGCCGTCCAGATGCCTATCGCTTGGGCTAGCGACTCGGCATCGGTAACCATTATCGCATCAGGCCAATCACTGGGTATTCTACTCGGCATTAACCTTAGCTTAACAAAAGGCTGCTGGCTAATTTAGCGTGACCACACGTAAACTGGTGTAGTCATCGCATTTAGTGCCCAGGATGTGTCGTGGATGTCGGCGCGATACCAGAATGAACTGGTCGGCACGGTGTCGGAAATTTGAACCGAGCCGCCACCAGTGTATCCACCTTGGCGGAAGAGCTCTACTTCGCCGCCACCAACAGTACCGCGGTAAATCACAATTTCGGAACTGGAAGTACAATTGTAATCTACATTAATGTTCACTTGAATGTTTGGTGGAATGTTTTGCACAAATGCCGTGCCGCCCATTGGCAATGCGCGCGCGCCATTGAGAGTCTCAATGCCTAGCTCAAGGAACGGGCCATTTGAAAGGTAGCTACGGCCTGCCCTCAATGCGTCGGTTAAACTCTGTGAATCTAACGTGGTCGCAACATAAGTATGAATCGCGCCAAAATCAACTGCGTTATCGTGAGTGTCAGAGCCAGAGTATGGGTAAAGCACCTTGCCTTCATTAAGGCGAGCGAGCCACCAATCACGTTGGTAAACCTGCCATTGGTTGTCACCCTCTGAGCCGTTCCAAACTTCAACGCCCCAGGTGCGATTACGTTCCTGACCAGCAATTCCGTTCACCGAATTAAACCCCCATGCACCTGAGTTCGGGTGGTTGATGCTAGTGAACCCGCCTTCGCCGTTTACGGCCATTGAATTCGCCTTTTGCCCAGACATCGGGTTGTCGCAAAAATCTAAGAAGCCATCTTTGCCGCCAGCCTTGCGCGAAGTAATGTTATGTGCTCCCATGTGATGCACGTTATACGCGCCCCATCCTAGCGAGCAAAGGATGTCGGCGCTATCCGACCCACTTTGCGGCCCTTGCTCGGCCCCCGAAACCTCTGTCCCTGCCAGCATCACAAAAGAGCTGTCGGTGAGAGCGTTTGATTCTGTCAATACTGCGTCAAATTCTCCTGGACTATTAATGCAATAAGAGTGCGTTGTGGAGCTGAAGAAATCCATGCCTAAGGCTTGGAACTGCGGCTTAAGATCGGCGTTTGTAAAAGAGCCTGTAATGTTGAACGATTCCGCTGCGCAAGAATCACAACCGCCAACGGCCTCGTCACGGCAGTTATGCACGTGCAAGTCGCCGGATACCCACGAGCCTGTACCAAGGTTGGCATATGGTGGTGGCATATAAGGCAAAAGCTTGGTGATGTGATGCGTTATCGAAGTGGTGCTTGATTGTGCTCCGCCGTTCCATTGCGCAACAATTTGGACAGGCACGATGTCGCCCGGCAGTGAATTTGCACCGAACAGAGCATTAAGGTCAAGCTCGAAGCGGATGTTGCTGATTTGCGGAGATCCTGCAGCTTGCAGTTC
>Ga0315320_10003157_pt1 | contig 13557 bp, 11 predicted proteins | sample M140m21515metaG_FD_203458 | JGI IMG/M metagenome (GOLD analysis project Ga0315320, IMG submission 203458) | Ammonia-oxidizing marine archaeal communities from Monterey Bay, California, United States - M1 40m 21515 | ecosystem: Environmental > Aquatic > Marine > Coastal | place: USA: California...
CTAAAAATAGGGTAGAGCTCTAAAATAGCATTTAACGTACCTTCAACTATTTGATGACTTCCTTTTTGAGTATAAGAAACATAATCATCTGTTCCTGCTCCAATTACCAATTCACCTTTATCTGATTGACTGACATACGCATGAACAGCATTGGACATAACTACAGTATCAATTATTGGCTTCACAGGCTCGGAAACTAAAGCTTGCAAAGGTTTACTTTCTAAAGGCAATCTTATACCGGCCATATTGGCTATAACGCTTGAATGACCCGCGGCTACAACACCAATTTTTTTGGTTTTTATAAAACCTTTTGTTGTTTCAATACCCTCAACATTATTAGCATTTCTTTTTATTCCTTTAACTTCGCAATTTTGAATTATATCTACACCCATTTCATCTGCACCTCTAGCATAACCCCAGGCAACAGCATCATGTCTAGCTGTTCCAGCTCTTCGTTGCAATGTTCCTCCGAGAACAGGATATCTAATATCTGGCGATGTATTTATTATTGGACAAAATTTTTTAACTTCTTCGGTACTTAAATATACTGCATCGATACCATTTAATCTATTAGCATGAGTTCTTCTTTTTAAATCCCTAACGTCTTGAAGATTATGAGCAAGATTCATCACACCTCTTTGGCTGAACATCACATTATAGTTAAGCTCTTGAGATAAACCCTCCCAAATTTTTAATGCATGGTCATAAAGTCCAGCACTCGCATCCCATAAATAATTAGATCTAATTATTGTAGTATTCCTTCCAGTATTACCTCCGCCGATCCAACCTTTTTCAACTACAGCAATATTTGTCATGTTGTGTTTTTTTGCTAAATAATAAGCTGTAGCTAATCCATGACCTCCACCTCCAACTATAACAGCATCATATTCTTTTTTAGGCGCTGGATCTTTCCACGCACGTTGCCAATTCTCATGATAGGAGAATGCATTCTTGATTAACGAAAATACAGAGTACTTATTTTTCATAATTATCGAATAATTACTTTATTAGTATTGAATTTTCAATACAATCGCTTAATACAATATGTCATATGGAAGAGTGGGTGAGAGGCTGAAACCAGTCGTTTGCTAAATGACCGTGCGAGGAAACTTGTACCGAGGGTTCGAATCCCTCCTCTTCCGCCATTTTAAATACAAATATATATTTAATTTAAAATTGATATAGTTCTATATTAAAGTACAAATTTCTAATAATGAACAAATATCCACTATTTTTATCAATCGTATGTGTAATTCATAATAAAGAAAACGAATGTAAAGAAATTATAAACAATATCTCAAAAGTAATTACAAAACTAACTGATGATTATGAAATAATTATTGTTGATAACTCTTCTAAAGATAAAACAATTAAAATATTAGAGGAACTGACAAGAGGAAATAATGCGGTAAAAAATCTTCAAGTTTTTACATTAACAAATAAAGTAGATAAAAATATAGCTAGTTGGGCTGGTGTAGAAAATTCATTAGGAGATTATGTAATCACATTAGACCCAGATATAGATGATATTAATTTTATACCTAAAATTTTAGAAAAAACTATTCCTGACATAGATGTGTCATTTATAAACAATAGCTTTAAGTTAAAACATAATTTTTTTGATAATTCATTAATTTTACTTAATAAATTTTTTTTGAGATTTATTCCAAAGACTAAAATAAATTTCAAAGGGTCAGAATTCAGAATGATTAGCAGGAAGGTTATAAATTTTATTTTTAACTACCCTAAACCCTACATTGTTTTTAGTAATCTAGCTTCAATTACTGGATTTAAAAAGTTACAAATCGAATATGATTATGAATTTAAACCAATTAAAGAAAATAAAACAATTTTAAATATAAATAATTCAGTTATTGATATAATTAAAAGAAATCATTTTCCAATTAGATTAGCCAGTATGTTAATGTTACTTAGTTCATTTTTAAATTTAGTGTATGTTTTTTATATCGCTCTAGTGTATATTTTTAAATCAAATATCGAGGAAGGCTGGACTACTTTGTCCTTGCAACTATCAGGAATGTTTTTTTTAATTTCCATAGTATTATTCATTATATGTGAATATTTATATAATCTTAATAACTCAACAAATGATGGTCCATTATTTCACATAGGCCAAGAATTTAAAAGTGATCAAAATAAAAATTTTGAGAAACTAAATATAGAAGACCTAGAAGAAAAAAATTAAGAGATCACTAATGAAAGATAATCATTTTGATGTTGTTGTCATTGGAGCAGGCTTTTATGGCTCATTAATTTCAATTTATTTAAATAAAAACAAAAATATAAATAAAATTCTTCTGTTAGAAAAGGAAACAGAAATAATGAAAAGATCTTCTTCACGTAATCAAGCAAGAATACACAATGGATATCATTATCCTCGAAGTTTTATGACAGCTAATAGAAGTCATTTGAATTTCTCTCGTTTTGTTTCAGATTGGATCTCATCTGTTAAAAAAGATTTTACAAGTATTTATGCAATTGCTAAAAATAATTCAAAAGTATCATCACATCAGTTTAAAATGTTTTGTAATAAAGTAGGGATACCAATTAATGAAGCAAAAGAAAATTTAAAAAAATTATTTAATATGAGTTTGATTTCAAATGTTTATGTAACTGAAGAATATACATTTGATGCAAAGATATTTAAATTGCTAGTCTTAAATGAAATAAACAAAACTAATATAAATTTACAACTAAATTCTGAGGTAAAAAGAATATCTAAAAAAGATAATTTTATAACTTTAGCAGTCTCAACAAAGGGAAAAAATATAAACATTACAAGTAACTATGTTTTTAACTGCACTTATAGCTCTTTAAATAAGATCAATGATATAGATTATTTAACTAAAAATAAACTAAGACATGAAATTGCTGAGATTGCTCTAATAACTCCACCACCAAATCTATCAGAAATTGGAGTCACTCTAATGGATGGCCCTTTTTTTTCTTTTCTACCGTTTCCAAGTAAATCCATGCATAGTATTTCACATGTTCGTTACACACCTCACAATCAATGGCTGGATAATTTGAATATTGATCCAGAAGATGTTCTCACAAGATTTAATAAAATTACAAATGTAGATAAAATGATTAGAGATGCTTCAAGATATCTTCCTTCTATTAATAAATCAAAATATATAGAATCTTTTTATGAAATTAAAACAGTACTTACTAAAAATGATAATGACGATGGCAGGCCAATTTTATTTGAAGAGTCCCCTAACTTAAAAGGATTATATTCAGTTTTGGGTGGTAAGCTTGATAATATATATGATATATTAAAGAAATTAGATGCATTATTTAAAAAAAATTAATTTTTTAAAAAATTTTTTTATTTTTTCTTTCATTTTCTTTTTCTGTATTGTTTCGTATTCAAGTAATTTTTTTAAGGTCACATCAAATAACTGGTTTAACAAACATCAAATAGACTCAGAACAACTAGTTTTAGATGGATTGATGTATGCAAATGAAAACAATGTTGAACCAACTCTAGGAAAATATCTTCGAAACAATAATGATAAACAAGATTATTTAAATGCTAGGATTTATTTTGATAACGCCAATACAAATGGTATTTTTCAAAGTTATAATTCATCTTATGGACTTCAGGTAAAGATATTCTATCTTTTTTATTCAAATGGATATAAAAATATTTCCATATATCATTACTTATCAGCTATTTTAATGGCATTAATAGTTACTTTGATGTCGTATGTTGTTAAGAGAGACTTTTCAACAATTTCATGTATTTTATTTTCATCGGTATTTATTTTTAGTCCATGGTTAACTGTTTTTGCTAAAAACTTATTTTGGTTGCCTTTTACTTGGTTTATGCCAATTTTTTTTTCAATGTATTTTGCACCGTATATTTTTAAAAGTTTTAAAAAATTTTTGTATATGATTTTCTTTCTTTATTTTTCATTTTTATTGAAATTTTTATGTGGCTATGAATTCATCACGACAATTTTTATTTCCACATTAGTTCCAATTATTTATTATGCAATTTTTAAAAAATATAGTTATTTTATAATTATAAAAAAATGCTCATTTATTTTTATAATTTTTTTGTTTTCATTTATTTCCTCAATAAAAATTCAATTCTTAAATAAAAGTTTTAATATTAATAATATTGAAAACCCAATTATTAGTTCTGCTAAAGCCAGACTTTGGTCTAGCGAACCAAAAAAGATAGCCTCACAACATTGTAATGGAAACAGTGATTGTATATTAGAAATAACCAAATCTCTTAAAACCAATCCTCTTTTAGTAGTGTCCAAATATTTCTTAATGGTTGATTTTTTACCATGGACTTATTCAGAAAAAATAGATGATAAACATAAACTTGCTATTAAAGAGTCTTTAAAAAAAATAAATAATAATTTAAATTATAAAAATATAGTTCTCTTTTATAATGAAATGTTAAAAATATTTTCATTAAATTTAATTATATTTTTTATTTTGAAATTATTTTCAATATTTAGTTTTGTATTATTTATTATTTACACAGTAATTTTATCTTTAAAATCAAATAATCATAATAAATATTATATCTTAATGTCTTTAATTGCGCCCTTAAGTTGGTTTGTTATAGCTAGAGGACATTCATCGATTCATCTTCATATGAATTTTGTTTTATGGTATATTATGTTTATTCCAAATTGTTTTGTTTTTTTATCAAATCATTTTTTAAAAAATAATGGATAATGCATTAATAGGTTATACTGGCTTCTTAGGTTCAAATCTTAAAAAGCAAAATGATTTTAATTTTTTTTATAACAGTAAAAATATTAATGAAATTAAAAATAAAAGTTTTGATTTAATTGTTTGTTGCGCACCTAATGCTGAAAAATGGCTTGCAAATAAAGAGCCACTTAAAGATTTGAACAATATCAAAAATTTAATTGAAAATTTGAACAATGTTATTTGTAAAAAATTTATTTTATTAAGTACAGTCGATGTGTTCTATAATCCTATAGATGTTAATGAAAATACTTTAATTGATGAAAAAAAACTCAACCCCTATGGTTTTAATAGACGTTTGTTCGAAAAATTTGTCCAAAATAATTTTAATAATCATCTTATAATTAGATTACCTGCTTTGATCGGAAATGGATTAAAAAAAAATGCTATATTTGATTTACATAATAATAATCAAATATCAAAAATAAACAATAAAAGCATTTTTCAATTTTACCCAGTTCATATACTTTGGAAAAATATAGAAATAGCTAATAAATCAAAATTAAAGATTATTCATTTTAATTCAGAGCCTATTACAATTAGTGAAATTGCTTCAAAATGTTTTAATATGACATTAAAGCATGAAGAAAATACAATATTTCAAAATTATGATATGAAAAGTTTACATGTCAATATTTTTAATAAATATGATAACTTTTATCAATTAAGTAAAGATGAAATTATTTCTAGTATAAATTATTATATTCAAAATGAGCCTTTAAAAATTTTTTGATGAAATTATCAATATCCAATATTGCTTGGAATATATCTGAAGATAAATCAATAACTAAAATTTTAAACATGAATGGTATTTATCAAATTGATATAGCTCCAAGTAAATATTTTTATAATATAAAATTAACAGAAGATGATGAAATTATTAAAGTAAGAAATTATTGGATAGAGCAAGGCATAACCATTTCTGGAATTCAGTCTATTTTGTATAATACAAATAATTTAAATATTTTTACTTATAAAAAGGGATTCAATGAATTAATTTTAGAACATTTGGATAAAATAATGCATATTAGTAATTTACTTGGTGCAAAATATATTATTTTTGGCTCACCTAAGAACAGAGATAGAATGAATCTGAGCAATACCGATTCAATCTCTAAATCAATATCTTTTTTTAGAACTTTGGGCGATCTATCAATTAGATATGGATTAAAAGTATGTTTGGAACCAAATCCAATTATCTATAACTGTAATTTTATGACAAATACTTACGAAACTGCAGAAATTGTTAGAAAAACTGATCACGAGGCTATTCGTCTTAATCTTGATATTGGCGCCACAAACATTAATAAAGAAAATATTGAAAACGTCATTTCAGATTGTCGTGAATTAATTTCATATGTTCACTTGAGTGAACCAAATCTGCTACCTCTGTATAAAAGCAATTATGATTATAAAAAAACAATAAGTCTACTAAAACAGTATTTGCCAAATGTATCATATTCAATTGAAATGTTAGGTAATAAAAATATCTCGAATATTCAAAATGTTGAAAAATCAATAAATTTTATAAAAAAATTAATATGAATTATCAAAGTTTAGATATACCTAAATATGAGATTTCTTTTCTTAATAATAAATTAAACGATTATTGTTTAATTATACCCGTTATAAATGAAGGAAAAAATATTCAAAATCTTCTTTATAAAATCCTTAAAAATAATTTATCTGACATAATTGATATAATTATTGTTGATGGAGGTAGTACAGATAATTCTTTATTAGATATTGATTTAAAGAAAAATATACGATCATTATTAATACTAAGAGATGAAGGTAAACTTAGTTCTCAACTAAGATGTGCATATTCATTTGCTCTACATGAGGAATATAAGGGTTTTATTACCATTGATGGAAACAATAAAGATGATCCAGATCTAATTGTAGATTTTATTAAATATCTTGATGAAGGTTATGATTTTATACAGGCATCCAGATTTATTAAAAATGGAAAAGGTATAAATACTCCTTTATTGAGATATTTAGCTATAAGATACATTCATGCTCCAACTTTAAGAATTTTTTCGAATTTTCATTGGACAGATACCACTCAAGGTTATCGTGCTTATAGTAGAAGAATTTTTGAGGATAAATTAATTTCACCTTTTAGAAAAATTTTTCATAGTTACGAACTTTTATGTTATTTATCTTATAAGGTTCCAAAATTGGGTTATAAATGTATAGAGATTCCTTCAATAAGAACTTATTATAAAAATACTAAACCTAGTAAAATTTCTAGTTTAACAGATCATTTTTTAATTTTAAAAATTTTAATTTATACATGTCTTGGCCTATATGATCCAAAAAAATAAAAATCCTTAATGTTAAATAAATTAAAAATTCTTTTTATAAATTTATTATTTATATTATTATCTAAGAATTGTGCTTTCTCAGATAACAACTTTGTTGATATAGATTTTGGATTAGATAATGTTAAAAATATAAAAAAAATTTGGACCTACAACTCAGGTATTTTTAAAGACTCTCAAACTAAGCCCATTCTACATAACGATAAAATAATTTTTTTAGATGGCCATAAAAATTTAAGAGTTCTATCGATTTTTGATGGTAATGAAATTTGTATAAACAAAGGCAATAAAGATACAAAGCCTATAAGGGGGATAGGCTTATACAAAAAAAATTCAGATGAAGTGTATGCTGTTTTTGTCAGAAATAAAATTCTAGTCCAAGTTAATATTTTTAACTGCAAACAGAGAATTTTTGATAAAAATGTATTTTTACCAAGTGTTGTAGCACCTGTATTAGTTGATGATAACATTGCCTATATTTTAAGAAACAACGGCAAACCACCTGTCTCGTATAATTTAGACAATTTAGAAATAGTATGGGAGGCAAAAATCGAAAATCAAACAAAAAAAAAATTATTGAGAGAAAATTCAAATAATAAGCTGAAATGGAACGTTTGGGGCGGTGCTCTTATTGACAAAAGAAACAATCAATTAATTTTTAGTACTTCAAATCCAAAACCAGGATTCATATCAAAAAACAGAAAAGGTAAAAATTTATTTCACAATAGTTTGGTGTCAGTTAATCTTAAAAATGGTGTTTACAATTGGCATTTTCAAGAAATAGAACACGATTTATTAAATTTAGATTTGGCTTCTCCTCCTATTTTAGTATCCTTTATAGATCATAATCAAAATTATATTAATTATGTTGCACAAGCGACTAAGACTGGTCAACTTTTGTTAATTAATCCCTTGAATGGTTTACCAACCGAAGAAACAACAATTAAAGAATTTTTTCCTTATAAAAATAATGATGAAATAAAAACAGTAAGAAAATATTTTCCAGATTGGCTAATTTATTCTAAGAGTAATTTTGTTGAAACTGATATTAATAATCTTAGTGATGATTACAAAAATCAAGCTAAGTTAATTATTAACGAAAGTATAATAAGCGAATATCAAGCCTTGGAAAAAAATAAAGATTATATTTTTTATGGTATGCATGGAGGTACGGAGTGGCCCTATATAGCAAGTACAAAAAATGGTGTTATCATAATACCATCAAATAATATTCCTTGGATTGCTAGACTAAATGACTCATATGGTAAACAATTTATTAATTTAGTTAAAGAAATATTTAATTTTGAATTTTACAGTTTTGAAATTTATTTTAAAAGAATTAAAAGGATTATTTCAAAAATTTTAAATTATGATGCTGGTTCCATTCAAGAATATAAAAAATTTGAGACAAAAAATGGAATACCTCTAAATAAGCCGCCATGGGGAACATTGACAGCTATTGATATCAAAAATAAAAAACAACTTTGGACAATTCCTCACGGTAAATATCCAATTTTAAATAAAAAATACAAAAATACAGGTTCAGAAATTTTTGGATCTCCTGTTATTGTTGGAAATATAATTTTTATGTCAGGTACAATAAATAAAGAAATAGTAGGTTACGATTTAAATAATGGTAAAAAAATTTGGACAGATAAATTGCCATATGTGTCGTATGGTAATTTATCAATTAATAAATATGAGGATAAAATTTATCTAATAGTCAACTCAACTGGTGGATCAAAAATGCCAAGAACTGAAAAGGGAGATGCTATAGTTGCTTATATCTTAAATTAAGTTTAAAAAATTTACAATTTTTAACTAAAATAATGGTTGATCATTAAAAAAATTTTTCATTAAGATTGGTTTTTTATTTAAAATATACCTATAGACATTATAATTTTCTAAAACTCTCTGAACATAATTTCTAGTTTCTCTAAACTTAATTAATTCAACCCAATCAACATAATTTATCTGTTTTTTTTGAGGATTTTTATTTATCTTATTCCAATATTTAACTCTATTAGGACCTGCATTATAAGCAGCCACTGCAAAAGGGTAGGCACCATCATATTGTAAAATTAGACCTGCAATATAATGAGAACCAAGATTAATGTTATATTCAGGATCAGTAGTTAATCTTGATTTTGAATAAGGAAGTTTCGCTTTTTTTGAAACAAGTTTTGCAGTGTAAGGCATTAGTTGCATTAAACCTTTTGCACCTGCATGACTATTTGCACTTAAATCAAACTCACTTTCTTGTCTTATTATAGAAAGGATAAATGCGCTTTCAGGAATTTTTCGGCCATTTACACTTTTAGGAGTGCTTATAATTGGATAATTAAATTTATTATGAAACCTTTTTTTATAAGAGGCTATTTTTGAAACCTGTATTGCAAAGTCATATCTTTCTATATTTGTTGCAAGTTCTGCTGCTAAGGCCTCACTACCTTTACTTATATTGTCATTTGCTAGATGCCTTAAAATAAATTTAGTATATTTATCTTTTTTTAATTCATCTAATAAATAAACAATTTTAACAAGTTCTTTATTAAAAAATATGTATCGATATTTATCGTCGATCTCCCTATCTTTTTTAAGTTCAAATTTTCCGTTAGGATTTAATTTCAAAAAAGCCAACTGACCGTAATAAGTAGTTAAATATTTTGAAGCTTCTTGATACCATTTATTAGATTGTTCTTTATTATCTAATTTCTCATAAGCTCTTCCTAGCCAATAAGCTCCTCTAGATGTGCTAATTGGATAACTCACATTGTTATAAAAATTCTCAAAATGATCTTTTGCTGTTAATGGATCATTTAGAAAACTTAAAGAAATCCATCCACTCATCCATTCAGCGGCTGCAAAATCTGATCCTTCAGTCATTCCATGATTACTAGAAATCTTATAAGCAATTTCGTATTTCTTTTTATAAATAAGAGCTCTTGAAATGATTTCACGTTCCTTCCACCATTTGTCAGGCATAACTAAATAATCTTTATCATTTTTAATTTTGAGTAAAATTTCTGCAGATGAGTCTACTCGACCTTTTTTTCTTCTCCATTTTAATCGGTCATAATTTAATCCTGCATCATTTTTTAATTTTTCTGGAACATTTTTAATTGCTTGATCAACACCATAACCTTTACTGATTAATATTTGTCTTGCTGTATATAAAAGCTCATAGTCTTTAGGTAGGTATCTAGTTAATCGCTTAAGATCCCAATATTTGCCATTCCAGGCAAGATAGTCGGCTCTTTTAATATAATCATCAGCATTTAGGTATTTCTTAAATTTTTTTCTAAAAAATTTTAACTCATTCTTGGACAGTTTAGCTGTAATCCATCCTTCTTTGATCAAATTAGTGCCTTTTGTTTTGTTACCAGTTAGAGCATAGCTTTCTCCAAGAATCATTTTTCCATAACCACTCAATGGTTCTTTTTGATCAAACCAATTAATTATTTTTTTTGGAGATATTTTGGATGTAGATAATTTATGTTCAGCAAGAAACCTTAATTTATCAATTCTTGGATATTGACTATTTTTATCTATAAAAATTTTATAATCATAAAAAGAAGCTTGATTTCCTGGGGTTGATAAGTGTCGCCACTGAATAAAATTATATATCGATTTATCTTTAGCTTTTTTGGCAATTTTAAGTGATGAAGACCATCTACTTTTTTGCATTTCAGATATTGCTTTTCTTGCAATATTAAAATCTTTTTTACTGTAATATTTAGATATTTTAACACTTTTAGATTTTGTTAATCCAGCTATTGATGGTTTCCTTTTTGGAATCTTAAATGATAATTTCTTGTCCTTTTTTATCTCTTTAACTTCTCTAATTTTTATTTCTTTAACTTCAATATTTTTAGTTTTATTTGGCTTCTTTATTGGTTTTAAAATGTTTTTAGATATTTTTTCCTTTATTTCTTTATCTGTAAGAGAAGGTTTTTTTATAGGAATTGTTAAAGATGTTTCAGCTGAAACATAATTAAAATTTATTAAAATTAATATCAATAAGCTAAGAAATAATAATTTTTTAAGCATAATGTTTTAGTATATGAATCTATAAACTATGTTATAAGTATTTATGTTCAAAGGATCAAATGTTGCTTTAATTACCCCATTTAAAAATAATGGTCTAGATGAGGAAGCTTATATAAGATTAATTCATTTTCATATGGATAGCGGTACTAGCGGTCTAGTACCTGCTGGAACTACAGGAGAGTCGCCAACTCTTAGTCATCAAGAACATCAAAGAGTTATTGATTTATGCATAAAAGAAAGCAACGGAAGGATACCTGTGATAGCTGGCACTGGATCTAATTCAACAGAAGAAGCGATATCATTAACTACTCATGCTGAAAAAGCAGGCGCGAACGGTGCTTTAATTGTTACACCATACTACAATAAACCAACTCAAGAGGGTTTGTATCAACATTATAAATCAATTAATGATAAATGTGGAATTCCAATTATAATCTATAATATACCTGGTAGATCTGTAATTGATATGTCAGTTGACACAATGGCAAGACTATTTGAATTAAAAAATATTGTTGGTGTGAAAGATGCTACAGGAAATCTTGATAGAGTAGATCAACAATTGTCTAAAATGGGAAAAGAATTTATTCAATTAACTGGTAATGACGATAATGCTTTTGAATTCAATAAAAGAGGAGGCATTGGAACCATTAGTGTAACAGCTAATATTGCACCAAAATTATGTTCTGATTTTCAAAAACTATCAATCTCTGATAATCAAAATGATGTTAATGAAGCAGATAAATTAGATAAGATACTTCAACCAGTTCATAGTGCAATGTTTATTGAGAGTAACCCAAGTCCAGTAAAGTATGCCGCTAAGTTAATGAATTTGTGTGATGATGCGGTTAGATTGCCTTTAGTAAAAACTTCTGAAAGTGCGAAGCCTGTAATTAAAAAAGCTTTAGAGTCAGCAAAATTGATTTAATGAATAAAAAAACCAATCCTGGTTTAAAAATTATTTGTTTAAATAGAAAGGCTAGCTTTAATTATTTTTTTGAAGATCTTTTGGAAGCAGGAATTGTTCTTAAAGGATCTGAAATTAAATCAATTAGAGATGGCAAAATTAATATTGCAGATTCTTATGCAATTGAAAAGAATGGTGAATTGATTTTAATAAACTCTCACATATCAGCCTATAAACAGGCAAGTTATTCCAACCATAATCCTACAGATGAAAGAAAACTTTTATTAAACAAAAGGGAAATAAATAAATTAATCGGTAAAATGCAAAGGGATGGATTCACTATAATACCCACAAAAATGTACTTTAAAAAAGGTAAAGCTAAGGTTGAATTAGCTGTGGCAAAAGGAAAAAAACAATTTGATAAAAGAGCTACAAAGAAAAATAGAGATTGGAACCGTGATAAGGCAAGATATATCAGAAAATCAAGCTAAATGATTTTTTTAGGCATAGGATCAAATTTAGGAAATAGAAAAGGTAATATCGAAAAAGCTAAATCTATTTTATTAGAAAATGATATTAATTTAATTTCGTCATCAAGTTATTATGAAACTCCATCATGGCCTGATCCAAATAAACCAAAATTTATTAATATAGCTCTAAAAGCCTCATGCAAATACAAACCGCTAGAGCTTTTAAATTTGTGCAAAAATATTGAAAAAAAACTAGGAAGAAAAAAAGCTCCCAAAAATTCACCAAGAATTTGTGACATAGATATTATTGATTTTGATGGATTAGTTTTAAATGGCAGTTTAAACCTTCCCCACTCAAGAATGCATGAAAGAAATTTTGTATTATTTCCTTTATTTGAGATTGAGAGGGACTGGATACATCCAGTTAAAAAAAACAATATAAAAAAGCTAATTTTCTCCCTACCAAGCAAAGATATTAGATCTATTAATAAAATTTGAATTAATGTTATAATAAAATATGATTAATTCGAATGATTTAATTAATAAAGTAAAAGTTTATAATAAGTTTTTAAATCCAGAAAGGTTAGACAAAGCTTTTAATTTTGCAGTTAAGGCACATCAAAATCAAAAAAGAGCTTCAGGAGATCCTTACTCGGTTCATCCAATTGAAGTAGCTAATATCTTAACAGAATTAAAATTAGACAGCGCAACAATAACCACCGGCTTACTTCATGACACTATTGAAGATACCTTTGCTACTTATGAGACGATTAAAGATGAATTTGGTGATGAAGTTGCTGAATTAGTTAACGGTGTTACAAAAATTTCAGTTTTTGAGAACACTGCTGGTTCAAATTCCAAAGTAGAAAATTTTAGAAAATTAATTTTAGCAACCTCTAAAGATATAAGAGTTTTATTAGTTAAAATTGCTGATCGACTTCATAATATGAGAACAATTAAAGCAATCTCAAAAATAGAGAAGAGAAAAAGAATAGCTCAAGAGACTATGGAAATTTATGCTCCATTGGCTGATAGAATGGGAATG
>Ga0315320_10003158_pt1 | contig 13553 bp, 16 predicted proteins | sample M140m21515metaG_FD_203458 | JGI IMG/M metagenome (GOLD analysis project Ga0315320, IMG submission 203458) | Ammonia-oxidizing marine archaeal communities from Monterey Bay, California, United States - M1 40m 21515 | ecosystem: Environmental > Aquatic > Marine > Coastal | place: USA: California...
GATGCTTCCCTGGGCCCGGGCGCTGGTTCGTAACTGTATTGTTCCATCATGTTTTGCGGTGATTAATCATAGTAGATACATGTTTCATTTTAAATTCAATTTTATTCTTTTCCTACTCTTCAATCTCTTGAACGATATGGCGTTTGTTATATAGCATAAGCAATACATCCTGCTTCATTCTGTCAATCAAATCATTTCCTTCTTTGTTATTCAAATACCTTTTGAAAGAGTTGATGATGTGTGGATACTTTTCCTTGTATTCGTCGTGCCAAATATCCAGAACCATTTCATTGGAATCAAAAAGATTATCTAATTGTTCTTTTCGATTTGCGATTTGCCATTCATTGTCTTTGTACACCATGATATAGTTTCCCTTAATACTAGAAATGTAAATATTCATGTTTTCCGGTTTGTCTTTGTTAAAGTGAACCTTTTCAATCAGTGTCTTCACACAACGGTTGCAGTTTTTGATACACATGATGTAGTCTTTGTCGGTCAGGTGGCTATAGTCAGTGTCCTTATGATTCAACAATTGGATGTTGATGGTATTATTGCTGATGTTGTTGATGGTCCCATTGTTGATGTTTTGGATTTTGAGTTTGTTGGTTAGTTTTTCAATTTGCTTTTGCATGCGAGTTTGCATTTTTTCTATTTGCTCGTTCTTTTCACGGAGTTGTTCGTTTTTTTCCCGTAGTTGTTCGTTTAACAATCGCGCCAGCTCTTTCAAGTCCTCGTCATCATTTTGTTTACATGTATATTTGATATGCTTATACATCGACTGTTTGAATTTGAAATACTTTCCACAATATTTACAGGAAAATGGTGTGGGTGTGTTATTTTCCAGAGAAAGGTTGACTTTTGGTTGACTTTCGGTTGACTTTTGGTTGACTTTCGGTTGACTTTGGGACATTTTGTGGTGCTTCATTGTCTTCAAATGTTTGTAATAGTTCCCCTTCACTTTCGCATCATAGTTACAGCAACCACAGAAATATTTAGACATAATACTATAAGAATAGAAAAAAGTTTAAGTTCTTTTTTGTTACTTTTTTTGTTACTTTCTACAAATTTTAGAAAAAAGTATAAGCATTACAGCCTAAAAGGTTCAATACACTTGTTACTTTATTTGTTACTTTTACTGCATGTTGTTACTTTTAGTCAACCTTTTTAGCTCTATTTTTCGGAAGTGAGGGGGGGGAGCAACCTAAATTCTATTCTTCATTCATTTCGATAAAATCAAGAATATTCTTATTCTTTTTGTTTTCAAGAACAAGAATTGCGCTTGTTACTTTTTTGTTACTTTTCTTTTTTTCAGTAACAAAACGCCCTGAAACACGAAATAGATCGCATTGTCATGGTGTGGTTATTTTTTGTAGAAAAGGTTGACTTTTGGTTGACTAAATGTTGACTTTTGGTTGACTTTCGGTTGACTCGTCTATTTTATGGTGTCATAACACATGCGTATTTTAGAAGACAAATGAAATGATTATACACGTGGAATGTTAAATGGTTGTTTAAAAAATGTTCTTTTTTTGTTACTTTTTGTTACTTTTTTGTTACTTTCTACAAATTTTACAGAAAAAGTATAAGCATTACAGCCTAAAAGGTTGAATACCCTTGTTACTTTTTTTGTTACTTTTACACCATGTTGTTACTTTTAGTCAACCTTTTTAGCCCTATTTTTTGGAAGTGAGGGGGGGGAGCAACTTAAAATCGATTCTTCAGAAATATAAATAAATTCGAATCTTTTCTTTCCCTTTTTTATTTTCGGAACAGAAAACAAGATGCATCTTTTACGAAAATATATGGTAACAACATCACTCTATGTCATATACACCCAAACACACCATATAGGGAAGAGATCATGTGTCTAGTAAAAGGAACGATTTTGGGGTGACTTTGGGGTGACTCGAAGGTGACTTTGGGGTGACTTTGGGGTGACTCCTTGAATTTATGGTGCGAAATTACATACTATATAGTTTATCTCCGTGTCATGGTAATACATGTTAATATAGTCGCATGTTATCTACAATCGTTCTTTTTTTGTTACTTTTTGTTACTTTTTTTGTTACTTTCTACAAATTTCAAAAAAAAGTATAAGCACTACAGCTTCAAACAGTGAAAACACTTGTTACTTTTTTTGTTACTTTTACTGCGTATTGTTACTTTTAGTCACCCCAATTAGCCCTATTTTTTGGAAGTGAGGGGGGGGGAGCAAGAAAAAATATATTCTTCATTTATTTCTTATTTCAAGAATCAGAATTCAAGAATTAGAATTCAAGTTCACAAAGGGCGCGCATGATTTCCCCACAATATCCATCATATGGTCGCAACCCGACGTCATAGATTGTGTCTTTTTCGGTTTGCATCAAGCAATTGATCATGTGAAACGTGATTGGGTTGGCTTTGACGATGACCCCTTCAAACAAGCATTCGTCGTCACCGTTTTTGGCTTTATAGAACAGAGGATGACTTGACTCCATGTCGTAGGTAGGAACCGGGGATTCATATGTATTCACGTAGGATACATCAAAGCAATTGTCTTTGGTCATCTTGACAGAGACGTCCACGCGGCAACTATGATTCGTAAAAGTGTCCACGAAAACGAGGGTGTTCTCCATGCGAGTAAAGTTCCATTGTGACGATTCGGTGGCAAGGATCGGCATAATAGGTGCGCTCATGGTGGTTGGTAATATGATGGTTTTGACATGTGGTGGTAGCAATTTCAATTTTTTTCACCACAACAGATCATACCACATAAACATCGGAAAACTTTCAAACTGTTTTCCGTAAAATCCATATTTTTCACATTTCATGGATTTCATGTTTTCTACAATTGACCCACATGACTTGGACGAAGAACACGCAAACAGTTGCCTTTGCAAGTGTTCGCATTGATAAAAGATACTTCGCATGTGTTATACAAAAGTCATAGATATTATTAAGGACATCGCGGTGAAAGATTTAAAGTAAATCGTTTTTAGAATCTCCCCACAAGGAGGACTATGACACTAACTTTAACGGATTTATATATGACGGTATATCCACCATCCCCAGTCCTTGTGCCCACGACCCACTATTTCTCTGATTGTACTTATCAGCAGTGTGTGGGGCTTTGCTCGGTTGGGTTGTTGTATCGGAACAACAACGACTGCTTCTTAATTGTTGGATTTCCTGATTCATCAACTGAATTTGAGCCCGGTTCATTTTTTCTAGGTTCAACTTTCGGCGACTGATCATAAACGTTGCGAACTTCATAATCCCGGAACTCACTGTTGCCATACCACCAACACTTACTATTTTTGCGACGATGAACATGACAAAGGGAACAACCCCCACCAAAATAGTCAACTTAAAAAGCGCAAATCCTAGAGTCAACAATGTGTTGAACCCCCCCTTTCCTTGATTCATTTCATTCTTTAAGTAATCACGAATCTGAGGAATCGGTATGAGTTCCATGACTCCTGACACCGCACTTTTAATGAATCCCTCTCGTTGCTTTGGAATTCTTGAACCATGATATAGATTCAAAAGAATGATAAGAACCAATATGATTCCTGTGAGTTTTTTCTCTCTTTGATTCATCTATACTATACGAATAAATTATAATGTTGTCTAAAAGTATAAAACGTAAACTTTCAAGTATGAATTCCTTCATTCTTTCATACTGGGTTTCAGTGTTTGTTCAAATTATTTCTATTTTCATTCAAATGTATGGATACTTCTTCATTCAAATCACCCCCGAATTGATTCCTCTAAAATATGCACTCAGTATTGAGTTTTTTGTCTCTATTGTAGAATTACTGGTGTATCTGTGGATTGGATTCAACTTGTCTAATCTGTCTTCCGTCATGGGAAAACGATATTTAGATTGGTTCATCACCACAAACTTTTTGTTAGTCTCTGTATCGTTGCTCATGATCTATTTTAACCAACGGGAAGAACGAACAAAGTCCTACGACGGAGACAAAATCACGTCAGTGGAACAAAACAATACGAAGACTCTCATTGACCACAATCTTCCGAAATACGCACCATTAATCGTGTATAACAATATCATGTTGTTACTTGGATTTCTTGGAGAAAGGGGAATCATATCTAAATGGATCAGCGCCCCTGTCGGTTTTGCGTTTTTCTTCCTTGGGTTCTATCATTTGTATCACTTTTTTGCCAAAAACTCGCACTCTGGCAAAACCGTCTTCTATTTCATCGCCTCCATATGGGCCATGTATGGCATCGCTCATACCTTTGGAGAAACCCCCAAAAATGTCGCGTATAACTTGTTGGATTTATTATCAAAGAACGCATTTGGTGTCTTCATGGTCTACATGTTACTGCACCCCGATGCGTTTTCATTTGAGTAGACTACATCTAATCCAGGTTTCGTGGCGAAAAGGAAACCCCACACCCACACGATGTGGCGAGTTCTTTATGGGGAGTAAACGTAAATTTGCTTTCATAAATTTGTTTACTATAGTCCTCTTGCACATAGTCGATCGTCGTCCCCATCAATATCATTTCGGACATGGGATCTACAAACAAGGTATGATCTTCATGACAATAGGATGTTGGTGGTATTTTTGAGTTTTTTCCAAACAAGGCGGTCAATTCCACCTCATTCACCGCTTTCAAATGATAATTGAAGCCATTACAGCCCCCACCCTTTGCGGAAAACAAAAACGCGTAATGGTTCGTGTCTCGTAACACCTTTATCATTTTCCCCCAAGCAGGTTTTGTGATCAACAACGGGAATTTCATTCTTCTTATTTATTATGTAGAAAATGAATTTAAATACTTTCCTCATACTTTAAAAAGTATGCCTGTTGAATCCGCCAATTCTTTTGAAACGGAAGTGCAAAAGTTCATGGTTCTGTTTAGTGAACCAGAAAAACACAACCCGTTCACATCCAACCCGTTAAAAAAACAATCCTTTACCCTCGGCGATTACAACAACTGGTTTTCAAAATCGCCCAGGTTCACCTGGAATGATTACATGTCGGCTGACAATGGCAAAAAGGATTGAGCTGTCGCATTATATTGGGCAAAAGGTCCAGGATACAATACCGCACAAAATGCAAACGAATTAAAGGGCCATATACTATAATAAATAGAATGAGTAAGTACTACGTCTATTTATTAGAATCAACCAGTCATGCCACTTACGTGGGCGCGACCATAGATTTAGAACATCGGTTAAGGCAACATAACGGAGAAATCAAAGGGGGTGCAAGAGCCACCACCATGAAAGTAAAAAAAGGAGAAACATGGAGGAGAGTTTGTTATGTAGAGGGGTTTCCTACGTGGTCGGAGGCTTTGAAATTTGAATGGGCCTGGAAATTTTATTCTAGGAAACTAAGTAAAAATATATTTCCATTAGAAAGAAGAAAGCAAGCATTAAACACGTTGATGTCTTTAGATAAACCTACCAGCAAGGCAATCCCGTATATAGAATGGGAAACGCCAATCAATGTTGTTTGGGAGTATGGGGATGGAGGGGGTGTATAGAATCAACATTTATTTATCATTTTAATGATTCAATAATCACCTGCGTATTCTTCTTGATCTGATGCATCTTCTTCGTCGGATACTTCTTATTCCTCGTCGTTTTCTTGTTCATTTTCTTCGTTGCTTTCTTCTTCGTCTTCTCTCCAGGCCCGTAACATGCGTTCCAATTTCTTCTTTGCTTTTTCATAACCATTCTTTTCAGCATACTTAATATATTTCATACCATTTTCCCAATCTTGTTCTACTTGATCTCCATTAACAAGCATCATTCCATAATTATAACATGCTTCCCTTAGTGGTTTCTTAAGACGTTCCGTCCTATTCTCCATCATCATATTAGAAAAGGCTGTGTATATTCCCCCTGCGGTTTGTTTATCAACACCGCACCCAATACCATTATGACAACAGTTTGCGAATTTAACCGAACAACCAAAATCACCGCGGCAATATCCTGTTTTAAACCAATTGTGTGCTTTTTCATGATCTATTTGTAGGTTAGCTCCACCTTCTTCATAATTGATCCCAGCCTTGTACATACAAGCTATCTCTCCATCTTGTGCTAAGTCCTCATAAATTTCAGTTACTTTATTTATATCTTCAGGGTATCCACAATCTCCATCACTATAAGCCCGCGCCAGATTGTACTTTGCGTCCGTGTTATTATAGTGGCGTGCTAATATTTCCGCCCACCTGAGCGCTTTTTGTTTGTCTTGATTCGGTCCATCATGATACAGTTTTTTCATCTGCTGTTCCATACACCCCTTATCTCCGAAAATAGCAGCACCTTCCCAGTCTTCTTCTTCTTTTTTGTAACCTTTAATCAGTCTTATAATGGAATAACAATCCATTTCTAAATTACTTTCCAGCGTTCGTATATCGTAATCAAATACATATTCTTCCAACATGTCTGTTATTTTTTTTATTTTTTCTAGTAAAGTATTTTTTATGCATGTAACATTGTATACCAAAACCCCAGAAATTCTTGATGGCGATGACCCCCTCGTAGAGTATGCGTTCAATTGTACTCCAGAGTTAGGACAACTGTTTCTATTTTCTGATGTTAACCAACGGTTAATATTATCATACTGATAAATCTGACCAGTTTCAAGACCAACTGGGTCTGTCAATAATTCTTCATCATCCCCGATTAAGCACAGATAATGCTGTTTTATTTCTTTTAGTAGATACTGAAAGAGTTTATCATTGATTAAAGGATGGATGTTCTCTGCTTCAGTGCTCATGTCGTGGATTGCTATAAGAAGTCAAGTCTTTATACCAAATCAATTTTTATTGACGGAGCACAAGTCACACGTACACGCATTAAAAAAAAAAGCGCTATAGACCTATAAGAACAGTAAACAAAACATTCTCTCCTACTCCTCTGCGTGGACATCGATCTCTCCTTGCTCGGCGTCGTATTTTCCAACATATGGATTCCCCTCTCCTTTGCCGTACACATTGTTATTGCACACGTCCAGTAAGTACTCTTCTCCTTTATGTGAAAAGAGACTGCATGAGATTTCTTCATAATCGGAGTCGTCGTCGCTATCGTCGCTATCATGACGTTGATACTTCTCTTCTTCTAGCTCTTCATCCAGCCCTTCTTCCAGAATTTCCATATTTGGGTCGTGATAGTCCTCTTGCTTGCGTAGTCGTGGTCGTTTCAAGGCAAAATGCTCCTCGGGTATCACAATTCCGCGACGCTGTGCGTAGGCCACTGCGTCTTCGCGCGAAATCCCGCGTTGTTGTAATACTTTTCCATACATCACAATCGGCCGCTTACCCTTTCCTTTGAATGCGGGATTCATTCGCTCTTTCACATTGCCATGAGATTGACCATGTTTGATGCACTTTTTGCAAAAAGGAGATACGAGCGATTCATCCGGGGCTTCTTCGCACTGGGTGTAGAGTCCATAGTTCAAGCAAAGCGCTTGGCATCTGAACGTGTCCACGACTCCCAGCCAAGGGAGGGGTATTTTCTTTTCTTGATTCTTTGTCTTTTTTGTCTTTGTTTTCTTGTTTTTTTCATTTTCTAGTAAATAATTTATGCCTTCTTCGGCATCGAACCCGAATCGCATGGCCAGATCCATGACGATCAATGTAATGACGCGGTTCATATTGGCAGTATTGTATGTCACGAAAAAGTGATGATGTGTGGTGTGTAAGATACTTTAAAAATAAATAGAACAACTGCTTCTGGGTTTCAATTTTTTTTGGATAAAAGAAAACATTGAAATACTTTTATTAGGATCCACACTAGAAAGGGTATGCAATTTTGTTTTTGCTATACTTTGTTTCATGGTCAGGTATTATACAGAAATCCATTCCATCTTGTCGGGGCGAGTGGTGCACCCATGGCAGCGCTGTCAAGTCCACCCACTGCCATGCTTTCGGACGACGAAACGCAGGGGTCGGGGCAAAGCACTCCTCCGTACAAAGTGCCGCCCAAAGAATTGACGAAGGACCACGTCTATTTCCACATCAGTCGCATTCGCTACAAAAACTATGTCATGGTGAATCCATATAGCGAAAAGGCACATCGTCTTGTTCACCGTGTCATGGTGTATAAGAAAGCGGAATCCAAGTGGGTCTACAGCGCGCAGATACCCTATGTCTTTCTCGGGCGACTTGTGGGCGAAAAGGAACTCATTGAATTGGACTACAACAACTACTTTGGTATACCTCGTGCGCCTGCAATATTGGATTCGCAGGATTCCATGTCTTCTTCTAAAAGCGAAAAAAGCGAAAAAGAAGAAAGCGATGAACCACAGCAACTCGCGCCTGAGGCCGCCGCCGCGGAACCCGAATCGTGTACTCTATGCGGTGAAGATTTCACACCGATTCAAGAGGAAGAAATGAGCCAAGAACACTTTGATCTGTTGCCATTTGTGGTAGGCAAGTGTGGACATAAAATTTGCCGCAGTTGCTGGCGCAAAACCTCGTCCATGGTTCTCAATAATGCGGCGCCGGGATACGGGGAATACAATGTGCTATGTGACGCAAGCTGTCCTCTGTGCAAAGGTCCCGTGGATTTGGTGTCCAAGGATCGCGAAAATATATTGCGCCAGTGGCACGAAGAAGGCAATGGAAACGATGAATTTCCCGAAGGTATGGAAGACTGGGACAGTGGAGACGAAGACGACGACCAAGAAGATGAAGATTATGACCAGCAAAATGGTGCTGCCGGTGGTGCCGCTGCTGCCGGCGGCGGAAATGTTCTCGGTTCTCGTTGCGGGTTTTGTCGCCAAACCGGACATAACCGCCGCACGTGCCCTCTGCTCCACCGCCGACCTGGCCGTAGTGCGGCGGATGCGGAGGAAAATGACGCGTAATACTAAGAAAAGTCTGAAGTCTAAAGTCCCCGTTCTATATAAAAAGAGGGGCGCACTTATATATAAAATTACCCACATCGCATTCCGCAAAACAAAACCAATCAGCGCCCGCCAACCCCGCATTTATTTATAGCCGCGAACTATATTTTAAATCTAAATGAGAGTCGTATATTATAATTAGGAGAGGTCTTATCCACCTTCCCGTCTCTCTATTTTGCACGCCTTACTCCGGCATGTAGAAAAATACAACTTGTTTGTCGCCAAGAATCCATTCACTTTCTTCATCCGCAAAATAAGAAAACCACATGGAAGTGTCCATATCTTGGCTCGCGGGTCCTTCAAGGTCGTTGTGTTCCCAATAATAAACAGAATCAGGATCGGCTTTGAAAAGTTCCGGACTCAGAGCCCAACTTTCCTCCTTGTATTGCTCGCGAATACCTGGATCCGCAAAGATCACAAGCGGACCCAACACAATCTTCACATCTGTTTTCTCTTGAAACGTTTCCCACTTACTCGCAAGAGCATGCATATTAGACTTGCCGTGAATCGCGACATTTTCTCCGAAAACTTGCACAATGTCATAGCGACTAGGTATAGTCAGGCCATATTCTATCGTGTCTTCAAGTGTCATTCCCCAGCGATGGGATTCCATTGTATCGCGAAGTTCCATAAGAGGAATCTCAATCGCATCTTTCGTTCCGGGTTCCACACTTTTTAGCAAGCATGGTTTTGTTGACTTCGCATCTACGACATTTTCCTCCTTGTCATATAACTGAAAATAAAGTGTTTCGGGCGATGCCATTGATGAGGTGTGTGTCAATTGCTCGCTTGTGATCGCCCAAGATACTAAGGGAAAATAAAATAAATGACTACAGAGTAGAGAAATATCCAAAATCCTAGCGACACGATCTTGTGACACCCATCGCCAACCAACCATGGCCGCAGCTGTGGATGAACTTGACACCAAGCTTGAAAACCTTGATGTGGGTGATGCACCAGAGAAACCAATAGGTAGTCGTGCAGGGGTACGCAATCCGGATACCTACAATATTTTCCAGTGGAATCAGAAACAGCTTACCTTGGCTGGACCCAATTCGTCGGAACACAATTTGTCCATGAAACGCATAGAGAATATTGTGCGCACGATTCATGGTGAGACACCGTCCACGGGACTTGGTATCTGTGTGATGCAAGAAGTGAATGCTGGCGGTGGCGGAGAAGCTGCTTTGAACCTTGTGGTGGATAAACTCAATGAAAAACCATGGCACACCGAGCGTGGAAATGTATTCGATACTCAATGCTCGGGAGTGGTGAATCCGATGGTCGTTCGCAACCAAGAAAAATTTGGCATCATCTGGAACAAGCGTCTTTTCGGCGAGCTCCATGCTACCGAAGAATTTGCGGGATTTCGTCTTCTCACCGAAGGTTTGGATCCCGTGGATGGAAAACGCGTATCCATTGAAGAGAAGGACTACATCGTGCAAGTCGGAAAAGCGTCTATCAATCTGAATCGCGCGCGCGATATCTGGAAGCAGATCCGCACTGACGGCAAGACCAACGAAATGGTGCCTCAGTTTGATCGCATGCCTGTACTCTTTTCGTTCACGCCTCCTGGTTTTGAAAAAGATCTTCACCTTCTTGTGTGTCATAGTTCAATCAAGGAGCACCAGAATATCGTGGAGACGGTATTTCTTCAAGAGATTTGCGCACAAGCGGCGGCTCAAGGCGAATATGTTATTCTTCTGGGCGACTTCAACGTGGACGAAGCGGATGTCAATCGTCTGTGGGATCCTATTGAGGAACTAAATGAGACAAACGAAGAACTGGACCACGGACTGGACGAAACCGCGCTTCTCAGCGATACCAAGGCGAACTTTTTGCTGCACTATTACCGCGCGGTAAACAAGGCCCATCCGACGAATACCTACCCGTTTATGTCCGGTCTCACTGCTGAACCAGCACACAATGACGATATTTGGCTTCCCAAGATGACTGATCCTTTCCACATGGACGCTCCGAGTGGAAACCGCCAGCCCGGAAAAGTGGTTCGTATTCCCAAGGAAATCCTAGAACAGTGGGATAAGACCACGCAGACGTACTTTGATGCGATCGGAGGCCTGCACGCGGAAAAGAAGAAGGTATCTCGCAACAAACTGAACGGACTACTTGCGCGTTCGTGGAGCGACCATCGCCCTCTCATTGTCTCTCTCAAGAAGAGCTAAGTTCTACAAAGATAGACAAAAAGGATATGACAGACAAAAAGAAATATGTTTGTATACACGAGATTGAAAAGAAAAGAGAAGGAAAGAAAAAAGGAGACACACCGGGATAGGAAGGACGATAAAGACGCGCGCGCTATTCCGCCATATAGGCAGATGATTTTAAATTAGAACTAAAAGAAACCAATTCAATTTGAAACCCACCCAGGAAGCCAGATGGGGGTATTGTGTAATTTATTTGTCTTTGTCTTTGTCTCTGACTTTGTCTCTTGGTCGCTCATTTGATCCTACGACTCATAAACCGTCGCGCCCTTGCGGAGGAGTTTCGATACCTCCGCCTTCTTCATGTGTCCGCGCTCCTCGTCGTATTCCACAATTTCCTTCTCACCCTCATTGGAGACGCCGATCTGACACATACCCGGTCCACCCACACGGGAGTCCACCGCAATATACTGGTTTCCTTCGTAGAAGATCTTGGTACCGACTTCCACCACATAGGATATGGGGTTTCCGTTTGGATTCTTCGTAGGACGACCACGTTTCTTGAGTGGTTCAGAGGAACCTTTGCCGGACGCCGCCTTATTTGATTGACGACCGCGTTTCTTCGGCGCAGCCGCAATCTTCTTGGAACCATTCAGGGAAAGGCTGTTCGCCTCTTCTTCGTTCTCCGATTCGGTGTCATCTGACTCTTTTACTTCGCCAACGATTCCGACCTCGTACTTGCATATATTCTGGTAGTTAAACATACTGATAATTTCTCCACGTAGATCGTCGCATTGGTCCGTGTCCCAATGGTATTCGTCTTTCTTGGTTTCCAAATCACTGAGATAGTCTCCCATCTTATCGTCCAGCGAATTCATGAACTCTTCTATCAGCTCGCGAAGATCTTTCTTGGCTTCATCCAAAAAGGCGCCGGCCATTTCTTCCGAACGCTTATCGTGCTCATCCATACTGGCCTGAAGCATTTTCATCAATGCCAGTTTTTCATGCGGTGTTTTCTATATAACGGGAGAGGGACGATATTAGAAACACATGGTGTATAGGCAACTTTGTGTATATCCTACCTTCGCTAGGAGTGCTTCCATCGTTTCCTCTTGGTCGCCCTTATTCGGGGTCCTCGGTGTCTTCACCATCTTGAGTCCCTCTCGCCACCACCGCAGAAGCAGGTCAATGATGATTTTGCACTACATCTGGAATTTCCTAGAAAAACAAAAATTAAAAAAACAAATAAATATTTATCAAATAGTATACGAAGAATGAACGACCTACCGATTTGTCTTCTGGGATATAGTCTCCAGCCCTGTTTACAACGAATGATTTGCCAAAATGTCAACATCCATACCGCCCATGTAATTTCGCATTTTTTCAATGGAATCATATCGTCCCTTTATATCGTAAGTCACCATAAGCATTTGAACTTTTCCCCCCTTCAATGCAATCAACTCTACTTTGCTCTTTTGAATGGAGTTTTGGTTTTATTCACCGATATCTATATGACAAAACTGGCGACAAGTTCGCAGTTAGTTTGGAAACAATTGACCCCAAAACAATGGAATGGGCTGTTCTTGATATCGATCGGTTTTGCGTTGTTGTAATTGAATCCCGGAAAACAAAAAGAAAGAAAGGAACCCTTTTTTTTGTTTATTTTTGAAGGATAGGAAAAAAAATACTCCCCCCCCCTCCCTTAAAAAAATATCGAGTCATCATTTGAAACTTTTTGGTATTATGGTGTTATTTTATATTTATAGAATACTATATTAGAATACCTTTTATCATAACAATAATTTTTATCTCCAAAAAAAAAGTTTCAAAAGTTTCAAAAAGTTTCAAAAAAGTTTCAAAAAGTTTCAAAAAAGTTTCATGTTGGAGCGATTAGTATTTAGAGATTTTTTTCTTGTTGTATAGTATATGAGCAAGTATTACTGTATATCCTGCGATTACGACGCAAAGGTGAAGAGTAGTTTTGACAAACATTTGAAAACAATGAAGCACATAGAGGCATCCAAAAGTCACCATTTAGTCACCCCAAAGTCACCATTTAGTCACCCCAAAGTCACCATTTTGCCGGGCCAACAAACAGCACCATTTCAGTGTCATTATTGTTTCAAAGATTTCAAATATAAACAGGGAATGTATAGACACATTAAATATAGTTGCAAGAAAAACAAGGACGAAGATTTGAAAGAACTAGCGCGCCTGTTGAATGAAAAGGACAACCAACTACAAACGATGCAAACCACCATGCAAAAGCAAATCGATAAATTAACCAACAAATTACAGATACAGAATGTGGTGCACGGTAATGTGAATCAGACGCAAAATAATAACAATATATACAACATTCAACTGTTAAATCACGCAGACACTGATTATAGTCATTTGACCACGAAAGATTATATCCAGTGTTTGAAGAAGTGTAATTTGTGTGTGAAGAATCTCATTGAACGCGTTCACTTTAACGAAAACAAACCTGAAAACATGAACATTTATATTTCAAACA
>Ga0315320_10003160_pt1 | contig 13551 bp, 7 predicted proteins | sample M140m21515metaG_FD_203458 | JGI IMG/M metagenome (GOLD analysis project Ga0315320, IMG submission 203458) | Ammonia-oxidizing marine archaeal communities from Monterey Bay, California, United States - M1 40m 21515 | ecosystem: Environmental > Aquatic > Marine > Coastal | place: USA: California...
GCCAACACACCGAAAAAACGCGATGTCAAACTGACGTTATGGCGGGATACATTCCCAATGACAACAACGATTAGCGGCGGTGCACCTCTCCCTGGTTTCTCAGTCTAACAACAACAGGTGCCTACATTCCGCTGCGTTCTAAAAAAGCCAAGGACTTCAACTACTCGATCCTGACGAATCGCCGTCAGGCAACATTTTCAGCAGATGCTTTACAGCACGGCCGGCAGCATCAACCTCGTTCTGCCCAGCAGGGGCAACTCGCCGAGCTACTGAGTTCTCACGGGGGGAATTCAGGATCCGCTGAAGTTCTTTTTCAAGATTCCGATCATTTCGCAACCAGCGTCCACAACCAAGCTTCTCAATTCGGCTCGCATTATCAAATTGATCAAACGCCATCGGTCGAATGAGTTGAGGAATACCGGCCGCCAAAGCCTGCGACGTTGTGCCAATCCCACCGTGATGAACAATTGCGGAGCAATGCGGCAACAAACGCGTGAACGACACATAAGGCATTGTTCGCACATTGTCAGGCAAGTCAGCGGGGAAATTCTCAGGGAACGTCGACAGCAACAGCCCGGGTCGTTTCAATCGAACGCATGCCTTGGCTGCATCCTGAAAAAAAGCACGACAGTGATGGTGTGCTGTTCCGGATGTAAAAACAATCGGCCGGTCATCAGGCAACTCGCACTCATCGGCACTGTTGTCTTGCAAAGGAAATCCACAATGGTGTAATTGCGGAAGAAACGATGCAGTCGCCGGAGCAAACCACTCCGGGTACATCGCAAGAATCAGGTCGGGCGAGTGCCACCATTGGTGTAGCGGCCTTCGCAACGGCTCGAGTCCATATTCGGAACGCATTCGATTGATTGGCTCACGAATCGTCGGATCGACAGCCAGCGTGTCGATCAACCAATAGGTGGATCGCATCAACCACTGGGGACGTGACATTTCAAACCACCAACCCGAAAGTCGTGGAGGAGCATCGAGTGTCCGAAGGATTACCGGTTGCAAATGGATGCTTGCAAGTGGCGTCTGAGGATACGCGTCGCGAAAGATCCGCGAAGCGAGATCGAGCGGATGCGAGACAAGCAGCGTCTGCCCTGGGACGTGATACCGTTGGATCACTTCCCGCTGACGTTCCAGAAACTCGGAAACAACCGTTCGGAAAACTTGAAGCGGGCCACGAATCGTCTTCCAGACATGGGGATTACCAAGAGCCTCGGTGAACTGTTGGCGGCCAATCACCACTTCAACATCAAGCCCCGCAGCAACCGCAATCTCTGCATACGGTTCAGCCAAAGAAATGACAACGTCATGCCCTGCATCGCGTAATCGACGACCGATTGCAATCATCGGATTCACGTCGCCGCGTGAACCGGGTGCCGAAAGAATCGCTCGCAAGACTAACGCTCGATATCGTATTCAGTGATTTTCCGGTAGGCCGTGGCACGACTCACACCCAGTAATCTGGCCGCTTCCGGAACGTTTCCACTTGTTCGGCGGAGTGCCTTCAGGATCAACCTTTGCTCCCATTCATCAATCCGCAGAGTATCGAGCCGACTGATCCCCGCATCACGGAGTCCGAGGTCATCCACCTCAATATTGGGTTCGTCAGCCATGACAACAGCACTGTCGATGACGTTCCGCAACTGCCGCACATTGCCGGGCCATGCGTACTGTTGCAATTGTTCGCGAGCTTCGTCAGACAATCCCAGCGTAGCTCGGCCATGTTGCGTGGAAAAATGATCGAGAAAATGGTTCATCAACAAATCAATGTCACCATCACGCTCTCGCAATGGCGGCACGAACAACTCAAAGACGCTCAATCGATAAAACAAATCTTCCCGAAACTTGCGTTCCCTGACAAACTCAGCGAGATCGCGATTTGTCGCGGCGATCACACGAACATCAACCAAGACTTCTTCCGTTGCTCCCACTGGCAGAAATGGATGACCCTCGAGAATCCGCAGCAATTTTGCCTGCCCATCAAGCGTCAATTCTCCGATCTCATCGAGGAACAAGGTGCCTGTATGAGACTGCTGGAACCAACCCACGTGATCAGCGTCTGCCCCCGTGAATGAGCCTTTACAATGCCCGAACAACTGGCTTTCGATCAACTCACTCGGAATAGCGGCACAGTTGACGGTCAGCATGGGACGCTGAGCTCGAGGGCTCGACCGATGAACGGCACGCGCCACCAACTCCTTACCGGCGCCGCTTTCACCCCGTATCAGTACGGAACCATTCGCATTGCCAACCCTCGTTATTTTCGCTTTCAGTTTTTTCATGCTCGGGCTCTTCCCGATCAACTCATCGGTATCAGCGTTCCGATCTGCGATACTATTTTTCTCAGCTAATAACGAATCGTGCTCAAAGGCTCGCCCCAATCCAACTGCCAACAGTCGCCCTGCTGCAACTGCCAGTTCAAAGTGAGCCGGCTCAAAAGTGGGCTGCTCGCGATACAGATGCAGAACACCGAGGTTGTTTCCGGCATTTTCAAGTGGAACATAAATGACGTCCGACCATGCTTCTTCCGCCATGCCGGGATTGCCACGCCGAGCATCTTCATTGATCCAAATCGCCTCCCCATCACGAAGCACTCGCCGAACCAGACCCTTATCGAGGCTGATTGAGTCAGCACGATCGACAGGTTGCACTCGCTGCGGTTTCATTCGACCATCGCCCGTGTCAAATGATAAACCCACCACATCAGCCCCAGTGCGGTCTTTCAACAATTCAATGACCGTATCAATGATCCCCTCAGGACTCTCGTTCTTCAACAAGTTGATACTGAGCGAGTAAAGATCGATGAGATGCCCCGCAGAAGCAACGTCCGCGATCGGATCCTCTAACTCAAGCCGCCAAGTCCCGGTTGTGTGCACTTCCTTGATCTGAGTCTCAGTGGGACGCCCCTCCTCAGATTGCTGCAAGTCAGGTTCGACTAACTGCATGTCAGTACTACCAACAGTTACCACACTTTTGTCCAACAGCCTGGCATGATCCGTTTTCTGACCATTCACATGCGTTCCGTTGCGACTACTCGTGTCGCGAAGATGCCAATTGCCATCTTCGAAGAATACGACAGCATGAAACCGGGAGCTGACCGGATCAGTGAGCATGATGTCACAACTCGAACCTCGCCCAATGTGCAGCGGCCGAGCAGGATCCAGAGGAAATTGTTTCCCCTTTTCAGGACCGCTTCGTACTGAGAGGTAAGCCACCATGGTTGATTCAGCCCCGTAATTATCAGCTCAAACAAATGCTCACAGAGCCCTTCACGACATCCCGTTTGCCAATACGATCCGCATTGACTGAGACGTTTCGGGCCGCCGACCAACTGGAGGGACGCCCGGTGAACGTTAGGCTCAAACGCATGCCAACAGAACAAACAAACTCACAAACCGTTACACACAAACGCTTTACGATCCACGCAGCGAAACAAAAAGACATTATTTTTGCCGTTCCTGCCGAATACGCGTCTCATTTTAAAACGCAGTACCCCGCGATGCGATCCCATACATCCAAAATATTGTCACTCTGAGCCCATTTGCCTCCCCCAACCGGACCAAACGGACCAAGTTACGTCTCGAGGGATCGGCTTCAAAAACATCATGCCGACGCCAAAACTCGTTTCCCGTGTCTTGTGAGCCAGCGGAACATTCCGCCTGTCTCGCCAGTGCACACCCGTCACCTTTGAAATTCCTTGCAATTGAGAAACGGCACATTTCAGACAGTTCAGACCACCGAGCGACCAAGCCAAAGGCTCAATCGCCTTCCCAAACGTGCCTCCCCGCGTGTCACAAGGTGGATGAATACGATTTTTGTATCTGCTAAACTGATCAAGTCCGCCGATGAGTTCAAACCTTTACAGTTTCACTTGCATCGCGACTCCTACCTTTGGTTGTCCCAACCTGACCACTGCAAAGCTTGAATCTGGATGATTTAATGCGTTTTCATCTCCCCACACTCATTGCACTCTACTTCGTGCTTGGCAGTACGCTCCGTGCTGAATTGAGTGACGTCCAGAAACTCGCTGGACGGATTGACCACCACATCGACGCGCGATTGCAGTCGGAAGGAATTTCTCCTGCTCCAATCGTGGCAGATGAACAATTCCTGCGTCGTGTGACACTCGACTTGGCTGGTCGTATCCCAACCCCAGCAGAGCGGACGACCTTTCTTGAACAACAAGCAGTGGACCAGAAAACACGTCGCGCGCTACTGATTCAACAACTGGTTAGCTCACCCGATTACGCCTATCACACACGCAACCAGCTCGACATTTTGTTGCTGCTTCGAGAAGAACACAACTCAAGTTGGCGTGAGTATTTATTAGAAGCAACAAGCGAGAACCGTGGCTGGGACCGAATTTTCCGTGAGGTATTCCAGCCTGAAGACACACTTAGCAGCGATGCTCGCCCCGTCAGCTATGTAAAAAAGCAGCTGAACGATCTTGATGCGTTGACCAACGGTGCAAGTATCAAATGGCTCGGAGTCAACATTGCTTGTGCCAAATGCCATGATCATCCTTTGGTGGATGATTGGACGCAAGATCATTACTACGGGATGACTTCTTTTTTCAAACGCACCTTTCGCACAAAGAAAGGATTCTTAAGCGAGCGTTTCGAGGGGATGCCGAAATACACGGACATTTACGGTGACGAACAACAGCCCGGCCTGATGTTTCTCACCGGAGAGAAGGTAGACGTACCCCCGCTGGAGCTTGAGGAAGACGCATTGAAGAAATTGCAGGAAGCGATCAAGAAATCAGAGAAAGACGACAAATCAGCATCACCTCCTCGACCAGACTTCCGCCCCCGAACAAAATTTGTCGAACTTGCCTTGAGCGACCAAGAAAATCGTTTCTTTGCCAAGAACATTGTCAATCGAATCTGGGCACGCCTTTTGGGGCGTGGCCTTGTTCATCCCTTGGATCAAATGCACTCGCAAAATCCAGCGAGCCATCCAGAGCTCCTGGAAGAACTGGCCCAATCCGTGGTGGACTCGGGATACGACATCAGACGTTTGACCCAGGCAATCGTTCTGACCAACGTCTACGCACGTGGCGCGAACCCGCCGGAAGGTGAACCACCGGCACCCGAACTATTTGCTGCCATTGTCCCTCGCCCGTTGTCCCCCAGACAACTTTCACTTTCCCTGCGAATGGCTGGTCAAAGCCCTGAGAAAATCAAAGGGAGAGTTGATGCAGAATCATGGAGTATCGAGCGGGAGAAATTGGAAAAGGCATCAGAAGGCATCGCCCGACAACTGCTGATTCCTGATGCCGGATTCCAGATCCCTGTCACCGAGGCGTTGTGGTTCAGCAACAACTTGTCTCTTCAGAAAGATCTTCTCAGTAGCTCCAGCGATCGTCTCGTGGGCTACCTCAAGCCGCTTGAATCAGACGACGAGACCGTGACCGCGGCTTTTGTATCGATCCTCAATCGAACTCCGGAGAAAGAGGAGAAAGAAGCCATCCAAAAGTATCTTTCGAAACGCGAAACGCGTCGTGAAGAAGGGCTTAAACAAGTTGTCTGGGCATTGATGGCCACCCCTGAATTTCGTTTCAATCATTAGGTAACGATGTGATGAACTTGCTCAACCGAAGATCGATGCTGAAAGCAGCGGGTACGACAGCAGCTGCTTCCAACATGGCAGCCGTCGAACTTCTGTCTCAACCCACGATGGCACAAGAACTGGCCCGCAGCGGTAAAAATGTAATCCTGCTCTGGCTTGCGGGAGGTGCAAGTCAACTTGAAACTTGGGATCCCAAACCAGGCCGCCCAACCGGCGGCCCGTTTGCGAAGATACAAACCTCAATCCCGGGCATCGAGATTTCCGAGTTACTTCCCAAGATGAGTACACGGCTCGATGAAACAGCAATCATCCGCTCTTTGAACACGAAAATCGCAGACCACGGACAGGGTTACTTCCTGATGGACCGTGGGCGTCGCCCCGAACCTGACATCGAGTATCCCCATCTTGGTGCAATCTTGGCTCATGAACTCGGACACATCGACAGCAAAGTTCCAGACTACGTTTCGATGTACACGTCAACAGAAGGACGCCGCCAGGGCTCGGCTGGTTTTCTCGGCGCCAGATACAATCCCATGTTCCTTACCGATAAAATGATTCCGCAAGACATCCAGCTTCCTGAATCAATTAGCGACAGTGACCACCGCGACCGTGCAGCTTTGCGTAAGGCCCTATCCAACCGCTTCGCAAAGAACACAAAGCACGCGGGTGTCGGCAGTCATGAAAATGCTTACGAGAGAGTGCGTGGTCTGATGTCCAGTGACTACTTATTCGATGTTGAGCGTGAATCCAAGTCGATGCGTGATGCTTATGGTCCCACCCAGTTCGGCCGACAGTGTCTGGTTGCCCGACGACTGGTCGAAGCCGGCGTTCCATTCGTAAAGGTTGCTCGCGCGTGGTGGGACAGTCACGGACAGAACTTTGAAACCCACCGTGAACTGTGTGCGGATCTGGATCATTGCATGAGCGCACTGCTTGATGATCTCAAACAGCGAGGGCTACTGGAATCAACATTGGTCATCACCTTGGGTGAATTTGGAAGAACTCCGAAAATCAACGGCAGCCTGGGGCGAGATCACTTTGCAAATGCGTGGAGCTGCACTCTGAGCGGGTGCGGTATTCGTGGCGGAACGCTGTTTGGAAAGACAGATCCGGATGGACAGACAGTCATCGACGGTGAGATGAACGCTGGCGACCTGTTTGCAACCATTTTTGCAGCTCTCGGTATTTCACCGGATAAAGAATACATGGTTGGCAGTCGTCCGATTCCAATCGCCGATTTTGGCAGTGAACCTTGCACCGAGGTGTTGGCATGATTCCAGCTTCGCTTAAAAAGACGAACGAGTGGAAATCATCTGATATTGTTTTCTGCCTGGAACACGCAACAGAAATGCAGCGACTTTGGTTCGCAGGCTCAGATTTCCAAGTTTATGAACATGATATTTCCGTCGAGAAACCTGAGCGTCAACCTTTTGAAGGTGACGGCCACACGAGTTACGTCACTGGCATGGTGAGGCGGGACAACACCCTGATTACCTGCGGATACGACGGGCAACTTTGCTGGTGGGATATCGACAAGCATCGCCTGATGCGGAAAATCGCCGCCCACGAACGCTGGGGAAGAGCGCTCGCAACGTCGCCCGATGGTTCCAAACTTTACACTGTCGCTGACGACATGCTCTGCAAAGTTTGGGATACAAACACAGGCGAGTTGCTTGAATCGTTGCAGGAGCACGCTGCACAAACGCCACACCATTACCCTTCCATGCTATATGCAGTTGCGGCGTCACCCGATGGAAAATGGCTTGCAACAGGCGACCGCATCGGACACACCGCTATCTGGAGCACTGATTCGTTCGAGAAGGTTGCAGAATTAGAAACCCCGGTGATGTACACGTGGGATCCGCGGGCAAGGCGCCATAGCATTGGGGGAATTCGCTCTCTGGCATTCTCTCCCGACAGCAATGAATTGGCGATCGGCGGCATTGGTAAAATCGGGAACATCGATCACCTGGGTGGCCCGGCACGTCTCGAAGTTTTCGAATGGCGCAATGCAACCCAACGTCTAGAAATCGAAGACAACAAAAAGAAGGGATTGATCGAGCACATCATCTGGTCACCAAATTCAGAGTGGATTCTGACAGCAGGTGGTGACCACAATGGATTCCTAACTTTCTACAACGCAAAAACAGGCGATTTGCTCCATCAAGATGGACAGAGCGGGCACATTCACGAACTTTCAGTCGGACCAAAATTCGATGAACTATTCGTCGCCGCGCATGAGCGACTCACCCGCTGGACGATGCAAACCGACCCACCAAAACCGGAGCATGAAAACGCCTCAGCTTCCACGGAAACATCAGCGTCTACTGACAAAATTGACAACGATAAAAAGAACGACAAGAAATAGGCAACTGTATTTTCACGCAGTGCAACTTCCGTGATTCTCAAACGAGTCTACCAAACGAAATGCTCGCTTGGTCACGGGAGCCCAAATCATATTTTCGCAGTTACACCTTAATTCAGTATTTGCATTAAACACCTAACAACGCGTTTCGCTGTAGGCGTTGCAGTAATTAGCGAATTCCCCAAATCAATCAAAAGGGTGCAGTCCATGAAATCACGAATAGTCTTGATCGCGGCTTTGACGCTCAGCATTGCGAACGCATTTGCCGCTGACAAAGAGCCAACAAAAGCGGATAAGTCCACCCATCTTTTCAACGGTAAAAATCTAAACGGTTGGACCCAGAGAAACGGGACAGCGAGCTACCGAATAGAGGGCAACACAATCGTTGGCAAGACAGCCGAAGGAAGCCCGAACTCTTTCCTGTGTACCGACGAACTTTACGGTGACTTTATCCTTGAGTTTGAAGTTAAAGTCGATCGCGCGTTGAACTCCGGTGTGCAAATTCGTTCGCAATGCAAAGGTGGAACCCCCGACGGCCGAGTGAATGGCCCGCAGGTGGAAATTTCAAACGACAAAATGGCGGGATATGTTTACGGCGAGGCTGCAGGTGGTTGGATGACCCCCGATGCAGATCGCAAACCACACGACACGTTCCAGGACGGCAAATGGAATTCCTATCGCGTGATCGCCAAAGGCCCAAGTATTAAAACATGGATCAACGGCCAGCAAATCTCTGATTTAGTACACGAGGATCGGTACAAATCCCACCCACGTGGATTCATTGGGCTTCAAGTTCACGGCATCGGCCGTGGGCAAGGTCCTTATGAAGTTCGTTGGCGCAACCTGCATTTGCAGGATTTATCAGCAAAATGAGCAATTGTCATTCGCGTCTGCGTCAACTCCGGTCTCACTGCCCCCCCGCCTGGTCGTTGGGTTTGGAATCCTAACCAGGACGGGATTTTGAGGTTCAAACAGTCTATACTGGTCACTGTGGGCCGAAGACCTCGTGACGTGCTAGCTTTGCCCAACGCGACAGCGTTCGATCTTTTAGCAGTCGAGTTGCCGCAAAGCTGATTGACTGGTTGTGATGTACCGGTTCCCGCTGGATAAATACATCAGGATCCCCCCGCCCCCAGCGGAGACATTTGCCTCAGGCAAAACTCACTCCTATTTTCCAACTAACAAAAAAGAAGAAGGCTGTAAATATGCGATTACTCGCGTTGTGTTTGTTCGCGGTGGGCTTTGTCCTACCAGTATCTGTGGTCACCGCTGACGACGATGGCTACGTATCCCTGTTCGATGGCAAAACGCTTAAGGGCTGGGATGGAAATCCTGACTTCTGGAGTGTTCGGGACGGAGCAATCACTGGACAGACCACGAAAGATAACCCCACCAAAGGCAACACGTTCCTCGTCTATCGTGGCGGAGAATTCAAGAACTTCGAACTGAAGTTTGAGTACAGAATTGTGAATGGGAACTCAGGCATTCAGTACCGTAGCTTTGAACCCGACCCAGAGAAGCAGAAATGGGTGGTAGGGGGATACCAAGCAGACTTGGAAGCAGGAAACACATATTCGGGAATTCTGTACGGCGAGCGATTCCGTGGCATGCTTGCCAATCGCGGACAAAAAACAGAACTGGTCCGTGAGAATGGTAAATTCAAATCCAACGTAGTCGGCTCGGTGGGAGACTCTGCAGAGATCCAGTCAAAGATCAAAAAAGAAGACTGGAATGTGTACTCTGTGCTGGCAGATGGATTTCACTTTGTACATAAGATCAATGGTGTAACCACCGCTGAATGCACCGATCTAGATGAGCAGCAACGCCGCGATTCTGGAATCATCGCACTGCAACTGCATGCCGGCCCACCAATGCTGGTTCAGTTTCGAAACATCCGCATCAAGAACCTGGATCAAACAGCAGGTACTGCAACACAAGACACAACCAAGAAGACCTCTGCCGCCAGTGGCGAAAAAAAGAAGATTGTATTTATCTCTGGCAAACCGAGCCACGGCTACGGTTCCCATGAGCACTACGCCGGCTGCAGATTGCTTGCGAGCGCGTTATCAGAAGCAATGCCAAACTATGAGGTTGAGGTTATCAAACACGGCTGGCCGCAAGAAGGAATGAAGGCGTTGGAAGGAGCCGACACTGTCATCGTCTATTGCGATGGAGGCGGAAGGCACCTTTTGAATCCGCACATCAAGGAATTCGATCCGTTGATGAAAAAAGGTGCGGGACTTGTCTGCATACACTACGGCGTTGAAACAACGAAAGGCGAAACGGGCAACGCATTCCTTGATTGGATGGGTGGCTACTTTGAAACGAACTGGTCTGTCAATCCGCACTGGGATGCGAAATTCGAATCGTTCCCGGATCACCCAATTTCAAGTGGTGTAAAACCATTCACCATCAATGACGAGTGGTACTTTCACATGCGTTTCCGGGACGAGATGAAGGGCGTCACCCCAATCCTTTCCGCTCATCCCCCCGAAGAAACGATGCGACGTCCAGATGGGGCACACAGTGGGAACCCTGCTGTTCGCAAAGCAGTTGCCAATGGAGAAATCCAACACGTCGGATGGGCATCGGAACGCGATGGCGGCGGACGTGGGTTTGGTTTCACCGGTGGACATTTCCACCACAACTGGGCGGATGAGAACTTTCGAAAAGTTGTGTTGAATGCCATCGTCTGGACCGCTCACGGCTCTGTTCCCAAAGCAGGAGTCGCAACACCTGATCCAACCGACGAAGATCTGGAAGCCAATCAGGATGAGCCGAAGTCAGGTGCCAAAAAGAAGAAACCTGGACGCAAGATCAAACGCGCCGTTCCCACGACAACAAAATCGAGCAACAACGATTCTGCCAAGCCGATTTTCAAGAGCAAGGTAATTACATCCAAGACAAAAGGGAAAAGCGTCGCAATTGACGTAGAAATCGGCGATGCAAAACAGATTTTTTTGGTCGCTAACGATGCCGGCAACGGATACGCATGTGACTGGGCTGACTGGGCTGAACCCCGACTCACCGGTCCAAAAGGAGAAAAGAAGCTGACCGAGCTGAAATGGAAATCTGCCAGCAGCGGATTCGGTCAACCTCGCCTCAACGCAAACTGCGGGGGCAACCCAATGCGGATCAACGGGAACGAAGTCGCGTACGGTATCGGCACACATGCGAATTCGGTGATCGCTTTTGACATCCCTGCAGGCTATACACATTTCAAGGCTGTAGGCGGACTTGATAATGGCGGAACCGACCAAGGGGCATGTGGCGATTCCAGCAGTGTGCAATTCGCTGTCTACACACAGCAACCCCCAACGCAGAGCGGATCAAGTAGCGGCGGAGGATCCCGTGAAGCGGCCGACGCTCTCGATGGACTCGAAGTGGGAACCGAGCTCGCAGCAAGTCTCTTTGCCGCTGAACCACAGTTACTGAGTCCAGCAAACATCGACATTGACCATCGCGGGCGTGTGTGGGTTTGCGAAGTCGTCAACTACCGCAAACACAATGGAAAACGCCCCGAGGGCGACCGCATCCTGATTCTGGAAGACACCAATGCAGATGGAATGGTCGACAACGAAAAAGTTTACTACCAAGGACGCGACATCGATTCACCTCACGGAGTATGTGTTCTTGGCAACAAGGTCATCGTGTCGGCAGGCGACAAAGTACAAGTCTTCACCGACAACGACGGTGATGACAAACCTGACACGCAGGAAGTTCTGTTCAGTGGCATCAGTGGTTCACAGCACGACCACGGAATCCACGCCTTTACGTTCGGCCCCGATGGAAAGCTGTATTTCAATTTCGGAAATGCGGGGCGGCAAATCAAGGACAAGGATGGCAAACCCATTGTCGATGCAGCAGGCATTGTTGTGTCAGCCAATCGCCAACCCTACCAGGAAGGCATGGTCTTCCGCTGCAATCTGGATGGCAGCGAGTTTGAAACACTCGGGTGGAACTTCCGAAACAACTGGATGGTGACCGTGGACTCCTACGGAAGCATCTGGCAGTCAGACAATGATGACGATGGCAATCGAGGTGTCCGAATCAACTATGTCATGGAGTTTGGGAACTACGGATACAAGGATGAAAAGACTGGGGCAGGCTGGAAAGCCGAGCGCACAGGTATGCGGGACAGCATCCCTGAACGCCACTGGCATTTGAGCGACCCTGGCGTCGTGCCCAACCTGCTGCAGACTGGTGCAGGCTCTCCGACAGGAATCACTGTTTATGAAGGTGACCTGCTACCAATGTTTCGCGGGCACGTCGTGCACTGTGACGCGGGGCCAAACGTCTGCAGGGCGTACATGATTTCCAATGACCAAGCCGGTTACAAGGCGAAAATCCGCAATATACTGACCGGTACACAAGACAAGTGGTTCCGCCCCTCGGACGTCAAAGTCGCACCCGATGGGTCACTCATTGTCGCAGACTGGTACGACCCGGGCGTGGGCGGACATGGCATGGGCGACCTCGACCGGGGACGCTTATTTCGAATCCTGCCAGGCAATCACGCCGGCAATTACAAAGTTCCAAAATTTGATTTCGATTCCATCGAGGGCTCGATTGAGGCACTCAAGAATCCGAACTACGCAGCGCGTTACATGGCATGGCAATCTCTTCACCAAAAGGGTGCAGAAGCCGAAGCAGCACTGCAAAAACTGGCCGCATCAAAAAACCCCATTTATCAGGCGAGAGCCCTATGGCTACTTGGAAGGATCGAGGGCAGAGGCCTAACAACGATCAAGCAGGCACTTGTGAGCAAAGACCCCAACCTGCGAATCGTTGGGATTCGTCTTGCCCGCCAGCTTAAACTCGCAGGCGATCCGGCCCTGAAACTTGATATCCTTGATTACATCTCGTCGCTTGCTGATGATCCATCACCGCAGGTGCGACGAGAGCTTGCGGTTGCCTTACGACACAGCAAGTCACCGCAAGCCGCCCAAGTATGGGCTCAACTAGCCCTTCAACACAACGGAAAAGATCGCTGGTACCTAGAGGCACTGGGCATCGGATCGGACAACAAAGCCGAAGCCTGCTTTGCAGCATGGCTTGAACAGGTTGGAGACGACTGGAACACACCAGCCGGGCAAGACATCGTCTGGCGTAGCAGGGCAGATGCTGCCGCTGACTATCTTGTCAAAGCATTGCAACAACCCAAGGTAACCGAAGCCCAACAAAATCGCTTGATGCGTGCCTTTGATTTCCACAACGGTGAACGTAAAGACGCGGCCTTAAAAAGCCTGCTGGGTCTTTGATCCCAAGGCATATCCTCAAATGGATTTTCCCGAGTTCGCAAAGCACCAGTTTTGACTGGTGCCTCTGCAAGCCACCCCTTTCCTTGTAATTGAATCTGCACTTGGCTGCTCACATGAGACTGGTTTCGAAGATCGTTTATTTTACCTGCGTGTTGGCGATGACGGTTCGTCCCGCCATGGTGCAGGGTGAAGAGCCCGCCGGAGTCACAGCCAAGGACAAACTGATAATTGAGACAGTCCTGCGTCTGCAGAATTTTGATCTCGAGAGTTCCGCTCCCGCCAAAGGTGCCGTCTTACGATACCTTCGCGCAGAGCCAGGAAGCGATCGTTATTTCGAATTGATAAAAC
>Ga0315320_10003161_pt1 | contig 13551 bp, 11 predicted proteins | sample M140m21515metaG_FD_203458 | JGI IMG/M metagenome (GOLD analysis project Ga0315320, IMG submission 203458) | Ammonia-oxidizing marine archaeal communities from Monterey Bay, California, United States - M1 40m 21515 | ecosystem: Environmental > Aquatic > Marine > Coastal | place: USA: California...
ATGCACGACAATTCGTAGGGAGTGGACGAGAGCTTGACGGCCAAGATGTGCTAATCGTTGATCCTCAAACTTTTGAACCACTTGCGCCAGATCAGGTTGGTGAAATATGGGTGAGTGGCCCGAGCGTGGCACAGGGATACTGGAATCGGCCTGATGAAACCGACTCCACTTTTCATGCCATGCTGAATCTACCGGCAAGTTCTTCCGGCCCGGTTGGCCGATGGAAACTCAGTCCAGGCCCTTACATGCGAACCGGAGACCTTGGATTCTTTGATAATGGTGAACTCTTTGTTACCGGACGACTGAAGGACCTCATTATTATCAGGGGTCGAAACCACTACCCTCAAGACCTCGAACATGCGGCTGAAGAAGCAAGCAACCTCATCCGACCCGGCTCTGTTGCAGCTTTTGCTGTTGAGGTAGATGGCCGAGAAAGAGTTGCTCTTGTCGCAGAACTGGAACGAGGAAAACGAGACCATTCAGATGTCCTGGCCGCGTTTGACGCTATCCGTAAGCGGCTCGCAACTGAACACGAAGTTGCGACAGACGCTATTGTTCTGGTTCGCCCAAATAGTATTCCAAAAACTTCCAGTGGGAAAATTCAACGGCATGCTTGTCGACGTCAATTTTTAGACAATTCGCTTTCAGTGATCGAACAATATATAAGTTGGCTCGAACCTACCAAAGAGGCGACCTCCCCAAAGACGGCCTCCTCAGAGCCGCCACGACTCGCACGACAGCGACCTGTAGGAGAATCGTCTCGCGGCCACAGGCCCGACAGAGAACTCCCAAAGGAAGTTATCCAGACGGTCTTCGATCACGTCCGACGCATCGCAAAAGAACGCGCCGGCAATCTTACGCTTGATACAAATATTGTTGAGCTCGGTCTTGATTCACTTGAGCGAATGGAAATTGTTTCAAGCCTCGAAGAAGCATTTGGTGCTCGTTTCCCTGAGCAGGTTTTGCCCACCATAGAAACCTGCCGTGAAGTAATCGAAGCGATACTCGACTACATGCCTCTTGAGGGTCATGAACAGGTAAAACCTGCACGTGTCGTGGCTGAAATAACACCCGACGCCTATGACATTGCGCAATTTCCGGAGGTGCGTGCCCTCGAGCAGAACTTTGCGATGGTCCGTAACGCTGGTCTCACAAACCCCTACTTCAGCGTTCATGAAGGCAAAACAACTGATAAAACAACGATCGACGGTCGTGAACTTATTAGCTGGGCTTCCTACAACTACCTTGGAATGTCTGGTGATCCAGTAGTCACTGCAGCCGCAAAGGACGCCCTCGATCGTTTTGGCACAAGTGTCTCAGCAAGTCGTCTTGTCTCTGGCGAAAAAACAATTCATCAAGAACTTGAACGAGCATTCGCTGACTTCATTGGGACCGAAGATGCTGTCACAATGGTAGGCGGGCATGCAACTAACGAAACAGTAATTGGTCATATCGTTGGTCCTGGTGATCTCATACTCCATGACGCGTTTGCGCATAACAGTTTGCTTCAAGGTGCCATACTCTCAGGTGCTCGCCGCAGGCCATTTCCGCACAACGACTATCAGACCGCAGAAACAATGCTGGCTGAACTCCGAAGCCAATATCGCAGGGTTCTCGTAGTAATCGAAGGTATCTACAGCATGGACGGTGACTTTGCTGACTTGCCTCAGTTCATTGATTTAGCAAAACGGCATAAATCTCTTCTCATGGTTGATGAGGCACACTCACTCGGTGTCATGGGGCCAACCGGACGAGGAATTGGCGAACATTACGGAGTGAACCCAAAGGACGTAGATATTTGGATGGCGACGCTGTCGAAAGCATTTGGAAGTTGTGGCGGGCTGATTGCTGGATCCTCCACGCTCATCCAGTGGTTGAAATATACAGTACCTGGATTTGTCTACTCCATTGGACTTCCGCCACCGGCTGCTGGTGCTGCTTTAGGAGCACTCAACCTACTTAAGGAAGAGCCACAGCGAGTTAGAACACTCCAAGCGAATGCAAGCCATTTCATTTCAAAGGCAACAAAAGCAGGACTGAACACTGGAGCCTCAGGTGGATCTGGAGTTGTGCCCGTCATTCTTGGTAACTCTATCAATTGCCTCAAATTGTCACGTGCGTTATTTAAGCGAGGCATCAATGTACAACCCATTTTGTATCCAGCTGTCGAGGAAAAAGCGGCGCGGCTGCGATTTTTTATTACGACCAATCACAGCTTAGACCAAATTGAAAAAACAGTAGCTGCCGTAGATGAAGAACTGACAAAAATTGACCCAGCACATACTGCCCGTGCGAAAGAACAGAGTGATTCTGTTTCAGTGGCATAGCAACCGGCATCTACCGGCGACTACAATCTCACTACTTTTCATGCTGTTCTGACCGAAAATTAGAAAAACACTCTGACGATAGAGTGAATTGTGTTTTTTCACGTTGTCTCGGTATAACAAGTGAATGCCTACAACAAACGAAACCACTGCTCATCGTCTCGTACTTCCTGCAGATGCAAACCATTACGGAACACTCTACGCCGGCAGCTTATTAAAATATGCTCTCGAGGCCGCTTACGCAGCAGCTACGCGTAGTGTCGGGTCAGAAGCAAACCTTATGCTACGGCGTGTGTTGAGCATGGAGTGTCGCCGAACAGTACCGGTAGGAAGCCTTGTTGAAATCCGAGGAGCTGTTCTGCAGGTTCGACAGTGCCACCTTGTTGTTGGAGTTGTCGGCATGCCCCTCAGCCAGGGTGATCTACCTTGGATGGATGGCCTTCTGGGATTTGTACAAGTGGATGCCCGGGGGTTACCAGCAGAATTCCCAACTGACGTTGCGGCAACTCCTGTTACATCTTTCTGGACACCTCTCTTGAACCGCCTTGCAAAAACAAAAACCCGCGGCGCTAGTGCAGAGTGGCTTTCAGCCGGATTTGGCGAACAACAAACTCCCCCTCAAACGAAATAATTTCTGACTCGGAATTACGGCATCCGTTCCGTCTAATATTTCACTTCGATGCCAAAATCTACCCCATTTGTAAAGACATATTCATTTCCGGAATTACCCGTAACCTGCCGAACGTATGGGGAATTTATGTATTCTATGTATTGTTCTTGATTTGGAACGGTTAGCGCTGCCGTCGTAGCCGTTTCGGTACCTGGAATCGGTACAGTAGGAGCGACCAAACGATCACCAGCTGCTGGATCGAACGTCACAGTAGCCACACTACCTTTTAAGACGTTATTTCCATCCACGACAACTGTACCTAGGGTATTATTTCTTGTGGCACGAGCAGTGAGCTGGGGGACAATCTCATAGGCTGTATTCGAAGCTGCTCGGGCGATCTGAGAGAGCCACATTCCCGTATAACCAAAATTTATACTGACAGCCTGACTAACACGGAACTTCCCTCCAAATCTCCATTCTCCGATTGGGGCAAATGTAAAACGATGCTCTGCTGAATTTGTTGCATTGCTTTGACCGGTCGGAAATAGTTGCGTTATAAGTGGACTTGTTGGCACGCTGGCTGTCGTGATGGTCGACCCACCACCCCCGGTCGTTGGGCCTATACCCGTCCCGGTTGAATTCGTAGATCCAGCTTGTGCAACATCAACTGTTGTCAGTCCACCGCCTGCAAAATTTGTACGCAGATAGTCCGCACCAATATTCACTGGAAGCTGCGCTCCTTTATAAATATTATTCTGCCAATTGAAACCTGCTGTAAAACTTCCACCCGCGTACCACTCCCAACGGCCTTCACTGCCCTCAAACATCATGCCAAACTCAGGACCAACCATATTATTGGAGGTGAACGTCTCCCACTGTGCTGCCTGAAAGAGTGACCCAGGGCCCGTCCCCGTAATGGTCGCAGGAAGGTCTCCTGTAGTGATCCCAAGAATCCCGGCCCCTCCACTGGAGGCGGTAAAAGAGGTCTGCACGTTTCCTGCTGGGCCGGTCGTTGTATTGTTGCCGCCGGTATTATTGTTGCCACCAGTGTTGTTGCCACCAGTGTTGTTGCCACCAGTGTTGTTGCCACCAGTGTTGTTATTGTTGCCACCAGTGTTGTTATTGTTGCCACCACCGTTGTTTCCGCCGCCACCAGAGCTCGAATTAAATGTGTTTTGAAAACTCGTGTAATCGAGTTCAAACCGGTCAGCAAGCTGAACAAATCTTGGTCCCAGTGAAAATCTTGCTTGTGTTGAACCGCGACGACGACCAAGATTCTTTTTGAGAGTGAGTGCTACTGATGCTGATTGTATTTCTGTTGTGTTTCTCTGGTACAGATTCTGGGTAATCAGATGGTCTGGTGGCGGGCTATCAACAGTTGTTTCAAGATTCACACCTTGTATCGCACCACCGCCGCCACCATTATTATTATTACCACCACCACCACCACCACCACCACCAGTCCCTTGGTTTTCAAACGTAAATTCTTGCGTTGGTGAGTTCGCAGCAAATTCATTGGATGTCCCAAAGACTTGATCCTGCTTCCCTAATTGAAAGTATGAAATATGCACTCCTCTCCCGCCGTACGACCAACCACCTTCGTATCGATCACCCATTGTCATCTTTGTTCTCAACCAGCTACTATTCAGGTCGAGTCTCAATGGGTCTGCACCTATCTCAAAAAGACTTGTCTGTGGTGAAACATTTGGGACGATTTCAACTTGAGAAGCTGACCCCGGTGATGTTGACGAAACGACAATAGGATTTGATCGAGCGAAATCGATGTAGTCGTTATTTAAATCTGCAATGGTGAATGGTGATATTGGAGCTTGTGGAATCACGGAAACACCATTTTCACCAGGAGTTCTTCCAACTGAGGTTGTACGCGGAACCGTAATTCCCCAGTACAGCTTGTCATAGTTAAAATAGAATCCATCATCGTCTCGATTCCAAATATTATACGACCCAAGATCAGGAGGCGCAAACAGTTGAAAATCATAGAAATCCTGGTCTGGCAGCATCGGCATCCAGTCGCTTGCTATAGACTTACGGATACACAAGCCAGGCAAACCAGTGGTTGCAACACACAACAACACAGTCAGAAATGCTCGTGAAAACTTGGTAATACGTCGCAAAAGATGCTTCTGAATAACCATTGCTCATTCGTCCCAAGGATCAGTATCCAAATCGTCCGCATCGACGGATTCTTTTCTGGTATCGGTCCTAACGATCGTTTGTATTGACTAAAGTTGGAAAACAATGACGATTATTCCGAAAGAAAGCCTGACTATTCGACCTATCTTGCCATTCTCTGGCGATCCACCCAAAGAACCAAGAACAAGGACACCCGCTACACTGAGATACTTCGGGTCAAGAGAAAGAAAGACTGCCATGTCCAGCTTGAACGTGCCACTGATCACAAGTGCCTGCCTACTAATAGTATCGATGGCTCTCCCTCTTTCAGGTGCAGAGCAGGCAGCTGCTCCAAAGCCTCTTGAACCCCCGCAGTTCCTACGTCTCTATCAGGACGAAACTGACGAACCGATTGCCCTCGAAACCGCTATTGTTCGATATGGCTATGACCACGACACGGCCAACCAAACAACTCATGTAGATCTTGTTGCTGCTGTGCATATTGGTGAAAAAGAATATTTTTCAACCCTGAATCAGCTTTTCCGTACATACGATGTGGTTCTCTATGAATTGGTGGCTCCACCAAATGCGAGAGTTCCACAAGCTGGTGGCCGCCCATCTGGAGCAATTGGCACCGCACAGCAAGGACTCAAGAACCTACTGGGCCTCCAGTTCCAGCTCGATCAAATCGATTACACAGCACAGAATTTTGTCCACGCAGATCTTTCACCTCAAGAGTTCAACAAGGCAATGCAGCGCAGGGGAGAGTCTTGGTGGACGATGTTTTCAAAAATCATGCAGGAAAGCATGGCCCGCGCGAATGAAACTCCAAAAAAGAAGTCGTCTGAACCCTCATTTGGCGATCTCTTCGGCATTGTTTTTGGATCCAATCGAGAACTCCGAATGAAACGACTCCTCGCAGATCAATTTTCTGATATGGAGGTACTGACTTCAGCCTTTGGAGGAGAAGAGGGGTCTTCGCTAATCACCGACAGGAATACAGCTGCCCTCTCAGTTCTCAAACAACAATTACAAAACCGCGCGCAATCGATAGCTATCTTTTATGGCGCTGCACACATGCACGACTTTGACCAAAGGCTCCGCAAAAATTTTCAATTGCAACCAACCGAGACCGTATGGCTTGAGGCTTGGAATCTCAGAGAGCCCGCTCAGTAGCTGAGGCAGACACAAGATTTCAACGAAAAAACGCCTCCGCGAGCGTTGTCTGCGATTCACCACAAAAACTATTGGTTTCAGCAAGGCTCATATCAATCTGCAACTGATCGACATACTGACGAACAGAGGCTAAAAGCTGTTCGTAACCCATTGCAGCAACGGTGTCTCCGATTGGATCAAACTCAATGTCACCACGGTAACCAGACTCAACGAGTAGATGCAGTAGGCCCAATAGCGGCAGTTCTCCTGCACCTGGAGGAAGCCTTTCATGACCATGCGCAGTGTTACTCACCCTATCGGCGACTGACACAAGTTTAGCCTGTTCGATAACAGACCTCTTGTTTTCCAGTGAAAGCAATTCCTCTGAAAACGTCCAGAGATCAATTGCTATACCGACATTTGTAAATCCAGAAGCAGTTACCAGATCAACACCCTCATCTAATGTTGTCAAAAAACTCGCTTCATCTTTTGCTGGTTTGATAGCAAGCACCACTCCAGCTGATTCAGCAATGGGCGCAAGCTCTTCGATTGCGAGACGAATAAGACGTCGAGCATGCGAGAGGGTATGCCCGGCACGCCCTCCCGGATGCAAGACAATGAGTGGACACTGCAGCTGCTCCGCAACGTCAATAGCTTCACAGGCATCTTCAAGACTTTCTCGAAACGTATGCCCCTCACTACCAGTAAATCCACCAGGCCACTGAAGTGACGAAACACGCACTCCTGAACTGCCCAAGAGATGTCTCGCATCGGAGAGCGAGACATCTGACACCTTTGGCCGCCACAACGAGATCGCGTCGAAACCATGCTCGGTGTAATGGCAAAGCTCTTCACCAAGATTCCATCGCAGTGTCGCTATTTGACTGACCGCAATCCGCAACGCTGTTGAGGAAAGCATAAGCGGTTATTCTCCAAGATCGAGCATGCCAGGTAATATATAAATAATGAATGCGTTATTGAACACAACTCTGCAAACTGAACTACGTAAAGCGAGGCTCAATAACAAATAGCCGCATGATCTTAATTTGGCACACCGATAAATTAAGACCACAACCAACCAAGTTGAAAAGTATGATCATCTGGATAGCAAACTGTCTATAGAAAATGCCAGAGAGGAGTCAGACTTCTCGGGAACTGGATTTCTTCGCATAAAATGCTAGTTCACTTTTTTTCATACAGTCATGCAAGCATTGAAATTCTTTTTTTTTTACAAACCTTCCCCTTGACAGCCATTTCCGACAAGCAGAGGAACTTGTTAAATGCCGGCGATGAGCATTTTGCTACCGACCTAAAAGATCGATACAGACAAGCCTGCCCGCACCACGAACATAGAGATACCCGTATGCAACAACCGGCGCCGCCCAGCATGGTGGCTGCAGCAACGCCTCTCCACTACTGCTGTCTTTAAGATCGGCACGGCAAATAATTTCACATGTGTCACGAGAAGCTTTGATGACGAGCAGTTCACCAAACTCACTCAACACAACCAAACAGCCATCCACAAGCACACAACTTGATCGTCCAAGACCAGGCTCTTTCCAATACAATTCCCCTGTCTTCCAATCCGCACAAACAAACAAAGCGTCGCCTGAGTTACGCCCCGTTGTGCCGTAGACACAACCTTCATGTATCACTGGAGTCGCCCAGTGGCAACGCAACGAATTCCTGTGACGGCTACGCGGGGGATCTCGACGTTGCTCAACAAACGAGTCAGCCTCAACGTCAAGCAATACGCTTCCTCCCCCATACGTCTCCGAAAGAAGCACCTCAGTCCCACGCACCACAGGACTTGCGGCAACGACACTAAACAATTCATCTGCTCGCCAAGAAAACGAGTCTTTTACAGTACCCGACTCAGGATCGACAAGTAACAGCTGATCACGCATCCATGCAAGCAATCGATTTTTTCCACCAAAATTTCTTAGGAGAGGAGTGCTGTAACTAGCTAACTCATTACTTGTCCGCCACACTTCCTCACCTGTCTTGATATCGAACGCGACCAATCCGCTATCAAGGCCTTTCACAAGGTCAAGTCGTTGTGGATCCGCGGGCAGTCCACCAGCAAGACTTCCTCCAACCTGAACAATAACAAGCTGCCTCCGTGCTCCTGTGGCTTGTTGGTACACGACGGGCGATGCACCAACACCGAAAAAATTGGCTACGACATGAAAATCAGCCGATGCCTCAACCTTCCACTGAAGCTTACCTTCCGACAGCAAGCGGCATTCCAATAACCCTGCTGCACCATACGTAATAACGTAGTCATCAACTATTATTGGTGTTGAACGCGGGCCTCCGTCGTAGCCGAACATGTCGACATATGAGGTTGGATTATTTTCTTCCCAAACAACATGGCCAGTGTCTGCCTTGAGGCATCGCAGTCGCTCTTTGCCCGCAACTCGATCGAACACAACCGCAAGCCCCTTCGCGACCGATGGACCACAATATCCCTCGCCAAGCTCAATTGTCCAACAAACTCGTGGCCCCTGTTCTTCCCATGGCACGACCAGCCCCTGTAGCCCACTCCGCCCATTCCCAGTTGGCCCCAAAAACACGGGCCATTCCTCAGCGGGCCTGGCTGTTAAAACATGTTGCGCACCCCCACTCGGCTGCTCCGCACCTCGGACGGCTTGAGAAAATCCGCTTTCGAATATACTCCCAAAGATCACGATACTGATCAGGCAATGCGATATCGACCTCGATAGAAGTGGCCCCGCTACACGCATTGGAAAATGTTGTCCCTTCCTTCAGTCATCAAGTCATATCGCACACATCGAGGGTGTTATCTTATCATCTTAGTATGAAAGCCGAACCAATATGCCTCGTAACGAAAAATCAATTCGCATAGGAAATACTTGTATTCCGGCCCATGCGATCCGTTGGCAATTCTCACGCAGCCAAGGCCCGGGCGGACAACATGTCAACAAAACAAACTCAAGAGCGGAGCTTCGCATCGATTTACGACAGGCTGATTTTCTTCCTCCAGCGGTGGCTCGGCGACTCCAAGCTCAGGCTGGAAGTCGCGCCACAACCGCCGGAGAACTTGTTCTCACAAGCCAACGGTTTCGAGAACAAAATCGGAACATCAACGACTGTCTCGCAAAACTCTCGGCCCTTCTTATCAAATCACTCGATTCACCGAAAACAAGGCGAGCAACACAACCCACCCGTGCATCAAAAACTAGGCGTCTCGAGAGAAAAAAATCTCGGAGTGCAACTAAAAAACTCCGAAGAAAAATAACAGACTAGGAGGTTTCAAGCCGACAATCAGCGAGCGAATGGTATACTTCTATTAGAGCACGCTCCTATTTGGTAAAATAGAGAATTAACATTCTTTAATGTTGTTGCAATTTGAAGGCAACCTGTCCTAGAGAAATACGCCATGCCATCGTCGCAAGATATCGACTCGATCATAGAAGGATGGGATTACGTCCCCGGAGAAGTCAATGCACGGCGTATAACCGCCTCCGACGGTCGCGAACTTCTGCAGATGCGGGTGGATATGGGGCTTTTGCAGATGGAGATTGACCTACGACCAGACGGCACCAAGCCGCACGGTGCCGAAACGTATTTTGACTACCTCGTTGGTGAAGTTGTGCGCGAGGGTGAAGAATTTGAACTTTCATCAGAACAATGCACGGAGTCTGACCGGGAGTTTGTCCAGTACTACCACAGACGACTCTGCTGGCTGTCTCTGCGAGAATACGGCAGCGCCGCCAAAGATGCTGACCACAGCCTTGCCTTCATGGATTTCGTCAGAGAGCATTCACCCGACGAGGAATGGATACTGTCGCACGAGCAGTACCGACCTTTTGTACTCTTCCACAGAATTCAGGCTGGTGCACTTGCTGCCCTTGATGAGGATGGACCAGAACCTGCCATTGCCGAAATAAATAGAGGATTGGAATCTTTCCATGACCTATTCCTTCAATATGACGCTGAAGATCAATTTGACACGGATGAACTTGTCATTCGTCTTCGTGATATGCGAGAAAGTGTTCGCAAGCGGTACGAACTGGGCAACACTCTCGATGAGCAACTCGCAGAAGCTGTAAAATCTGAGAACTACGAACTCGCTGCACAATTACGTGATCAGATGCAAGTCATTGAACCAACCCGACCACTGGGTGATTAAATCTGAGTAACGTGAGGGTTCACGATAATGCTGACTGCTTATTTTCAAGCCATAAGAACTTTTTGAAAAAGTTTCAAAAAGTTCTTATAAAGTTCTTATGTAAACATCTGGCTAAGTGAAAATAGGGACAACACAGGGCCGACTGAGCCTGCAAAGCGTTAAAGTAGGGCGATTACACCAGACGTAACCCCTTCTCCTTCCAAAGATTTTTATTTTTGAAACGGCACGCCATCTGCACATACATTTTCACAGGCAAACAACTTCTTCGGTAACTTGGTTATGGACTTACCTAAATTCAAAACAACTTTGTGAAACATAGCAACATGACACGAATAACAAACACATCACCGAACACAGTTTTTGAAAAACGAGTGCACCGCTCCAATCATGCAGAAATAGCCTGCACGCTGCGAGTGTTTGATAGCTACGAGATCAATATCAATGATGCTCGGTGTGTCATTCGTGCTCTTGGAGTCGAAGTAATTGATGAAGTGTTTCCTGACCATGAGCAGTTTGAAAGATGTGCGATCGAACAAAATGAACTAGTGGAACCGTTACTCACGTCTATTGATGATCGCCGACTGCAATTTCATGGCCAACTTGCTTCACTGCCACAATCACACAAAAGGCAACGGCTTGTTTCATCAAGAGCGGCGTTGTATGACAAATCAAAGCCCGAACACACTTGATACAGCGAAACAGGAAGCTCCCAGAGGCCACCTCTGTAGAGTTCATCGTTGCCATATTCAACTTCCAATGTGGTCTCAACTATTTACAAAGAGACCCAACTACAAAGAAAATATCCAACGAGTAATTCTTGAATTTGAGTAACCGATTCACAGAATCACTGGCCTCTCTTACAGGAAATAAATCCCTTTTATTTCCACTACATCCACTCGAAGCTATCCATTTCCAGAGGTTCTACTCTCGACTGAGTAGACACCTATTTTTACCGACTTCGGCTGAATGATTCTGCAAAGACCACAAAAGAGGGACACACAAGAGGCGTTCCGGGCCGGGCAATTGACTGCAAACTGCCAACCGTTACGTTACGGCAAGGAGAGGAAACCCAAAAAACCGTATAACTTCTTTTCCGTTCAAAAATATTACTACGTTACTTCCCTGAATTCTATCGTCATGTCTTAAAAAGGAATCTTATGACAGGTCACTCTGCAACCGAACCAGCTCTACGCTGGCACCAGATGGCAACCAGCGTGCTCTCAGGCCACAGCCTCAAGAAAGAAGAAGCTCGGGAAGTCCTTAATTCTTCAGACGAAGAAATACTCAACCTCCTCGCTGCTACATATCGAGTCCGGCACCATTTTTTTGGTAACACCGTCCAACTCTTTTTTCTCATGAATGCGAAGAGTGGTCTCTGTCCAGAGGATTGTGGCTATTGTTCGCAGTCAAAGGTTTCTGAAGCAGAAATCCCACGATACAACCTGCTCTCCGTCCCAAAGCTTCTCGAAGCAGCTCGCCTCGCGAATGAACGACAGTCAAAAACATTTTGTATCGTGATCTCAGCTCGCGGCCCTTCGGAAAAAGAAATTGATTTTGTTTGCTCGGTAGTACCACAGATAAAAGAACAGTACGACCTCAACGTTTGCGCGTGTCTTGGCCTATTGACACCTGCACAAGCTACAAAACTCGCAGCCGCCGGAGTTGACAAAGTAAACCATAATCTCAATACGAGTGAGAGACACTATGAAGAAGTCTGCAGCACGCACACATATGCTGATCGGGTTGCAACGCTTCAAGCATGTCGATCAGCCGGCCTCCAATTATGCAGTGGTGGCATTATGGGGATGGGAGAGACCACCGATGATCTCATCGAGATGGCATTTGCTTTAAAAGAAATGGAAGTCGAATCAATTCCACTCAATTTCTTGAATTCAATCGACGGCACACCTCTTGAAGACGTCAATGAAATATCACCTCGCGATTGTTTACGAGGCCTTGCAATGATGCGTCTTGTGAACCCTGCTGCAGAAATCCGGATTGCCGGAGGCCGAGAAATTCACCTTGGCAGCCTTCAGCCGCTCGGTCTGTATGCAGCAAATTCAATCTTTGTCGGTGACTATCTCACCACGGAGGGCCAGCTTCCTGAAGCTGATTATCAGATGATAAGGGAGTTGGGATTTGTGGTCACACAAGGTTCTGAAGCAGCAGAGCCAGCACCTGCTTTAGAGGAAACGACTCATTAGCCTGCTAGCTGTCACCAATGGACACAAGCAGTTCAGCCATCTCACCAGCAGCATGAGAAAGATTCTGTCGGCGGGCTTCTTCAATCCCTTCACGAAGAGCACGACGGGCATCGTCAGGCTTGCCGTATTTGACAAGGTGCTGCGCTGCCATCTGGTAGGCAGGAACATATGGCGGGGTGTTCCGTGCCAATTCCTGCAATATATCAATCGCGGCCTCCCATTCGCCATCTGCTTCCATAAGTAAGGCCAGACTGTATCGTAGAAAAATATCGTCAGGTTCATCCTGTAACATCGACTCAATTTTTTGACGTCGAGAATGTGTCATTTCGTAGCAGCCCCTCTTTCAATGCTTCCAAGGTGCGTCTCAGCCAGACGCAATCGGAGGTAAGCCGCGCGACTTTTCCCAGGCACTGATCTCGTCTGTATGTTGCAACGCCAGAGAGATGTTATCGAGGCCCTCTAGGAGACAGCGTTTTCGGAATGATTCGACTTCAAACGTTCGCTGAAAACTTTGCCCATCCGACAGAGTACACTCGTTGAGGTCAACGTTCAATTCGTACTGACCCGAGCCACTTCTTTTCGCTACGTCTGCTAGCTTAAACAGTTGATCAACATCTTCTTCAGAAAGCCGAATTGGCAGAATACCGTTCGAGAAACAGTTGGAATAGAAAATGTCAGCAAATGTAGGTGCAATGACACATCGAAAACCATAATCAGCCAAAGACCATGGTGCATGCTCTCGACTCGAACCACACCCAAAGTTCCGACGCGCTAGAAGTATTGTAGCGTCTTTTGCCTCCGGGAGATTTAATTCGAACTGTGGATCAGGAGTTCCATCTTCTCGGAATCTCCAATCATTAAACAAAAATTGACCGAAACCAGTCCGCTCTATTCTCTTCAAAAACTGCTTCGGAATTATTTGGTCGGTATCCACATTCGCTCGGTCCATTGCGACCACAACACCTGAAT
>Ga0315320_10003170_pt1 | contig 13524 bp, 8 predicted proteins | sample M140m21515metaG_FD_203458 | JGI IMG/M metagenome (GOLD analysis project Ga0315320, IMG submission 203458) | Ammonia-oxidizing marine archaeal communities from Monterey Bay, California, United States - M1 40m 21515 | ecosystem: Environmental > Aquatic > Marine > Coastal | place: USA: California...
GGATCGATTTTTCTACGCAAATCCAACCACTGCTGCGGCGACACTGCCAGCGTTGTCACGGCGAAAAACACGATGAGGGTGGGTTGCGGCTGAACCAACGCGATGACGCGATGGGTGAAGCTGATTCCGGGGTGCCGATCGTTGTTCCGGGGCATGCAGCAAAGAGTTTGCTGATGAGTCGCGTGATCAATGCGGATGCTGGAGAATTGATGCCGCTTGATGGCGAACCCCTCTCGCAGCAGGAGGTCGATCTGTTGCGTCGGTGGATTGATGAAGGAGCAGCGTGGCCTGAAACCAAAACAGATGGTACGCACTGGGCATATGAAACAATCAAACGCCCTCAGGTTCCAGCTAATCTTACGACCGGGACAGTGATTGATTACTTCATTGATCAAGGCCTTGAGACGCACGGTTTGGTTGCAAATCCCAGAATGCAGCCAGCGTCGGTTGCTCGGCGTGCCTATCTGGCATTGCTTGGGTTGCCACCCACACCCAGCGACGTCAAACAATTTCTTGCCGACAGCAGTTCAGCATCGGAACAGGCCTACTCATCACTGGTTGATCGCCTGTTGGCGAGTCCCCGCTATGGCGAACGGTGGGCGGTTCCATGGTTAGATCTCGCAAGGTACGCCGACAGTAATGGATTTCAAGCTGATCAGATTCGTGATAACTGGGCGTATCGCGATTGGGTTATTCGAGCTTTCAATGAGGGCATGCCGTTCGATGAATTTGTGACGGATCAATTGGCTGGTGATTTGCGTCCCAATGCTACTTCAGACCAGCGGATTGCTACAGGGTTCCATCGGATGACCACCTGCAACGTTGAGGCTGGTGTGCATCCAGAGGCGAATCGCGTCAATCAGGTGGTGGATCGTGTGAATACCACCGCGACGGTGTTCCTTGGAACAACGCTTGAGTGTGCCCAGTGCCATGATCATAAGTACGATCCGTTCTCACAGAAGGATTACTATCGGTTCTTTGCATACTTCAATAACACTCCGTTGGAAGTGAAGCAGACGTCTGGTGTGACCTGGGATTTTTACGGTCCCAAGATGGACTTGCCGTTGGATCAGAATCAAAAACAGAAAATCGACGATCAGAACGCAGAACTGAAACGTTTGCGTTTGAAACGGGAACAACTTGCACGTGAATCGGACCCCCAATTTGAAAATTGGTTAACGCGATTGAAGAACCAGGGATCGCCGCTTTGGGAGCCTGTGAAATTGGTTGATTTTCAGACTTCAGGCAATGAGGAGGTTAGCGTCCAGACTGATGGTGCCGTCTTATTGACCGGTGAAGTTCCACCTACGGTTGACCACACTTTTGTTTTGCAACCACCTGCCAAGCCAATCACGGCAATACGCGTTGAGTTGTTGACTGATGATGCAATCCCGGGTTCCGGGCCTGGGCGTGGTGAGGCAGCACGGCCCAACGTGATTCTCAGTGAAGTGACTTGTGAAGTCATGAGCGGGGAAGAAGAAAATAAAGTCGCACTTTCAGCGGCGGTAGCGGATTACTCTCAGGCCAATTGGGATGTTGCCAGAGCGATCGATGGCGATCGTAAGACGGGATGGGCGATTGGCGGGCAGTTTGGGAAACCGCATTGGGCGGTATTCCTGCTTGCTGAGCCGTTGTTGCTTGATCCCGATTCCCAAAGTTTGAAAGTAGGTCTTGGGCAGTATTTTGGTTCTGGACGCGTCGCCGGGAAGCCACGGGTTTCGGTCAGTACAGAATCAGCGGATTTGTTGTTTCTGCCAGTCGAATTACGCAGCATGTTCAAAGGGCAGAAGCTATCAAAGCAGCAACGAAACAAGCTGCGGACCGAATTCGAGAAAGTTGACAAACGCCTGCTGACGTTGGACCAGTCGATTGCCCGAGTTGAGAAGGAACTCAAGAAACTGGTGCCTGAGACGACATTAGTGATGCAGGAAATGGAAACACCTCGAGAGACATTCATCATGCTTCGTGGAGACTATGAATCTCGCGGAGATGTCGTGGAGGCAATGACGCCTGGTGTTTTACCTCGAGATAGCAGACTCGCTGCCACCGGTGATCGCATGGAGTTGGCTCGTTGGCTGACGTCGGCAGAAAATCCATTGTTGGCTCGTGTGACGGTAAATCGATGGTGGGCGGAGATTTTCGGGGTGGGACTCGTTCCGACGCTCGAGGATTTTGGTACGCAAGCTGACGCGCCCAGCCATCCCCAGTTACTGGACTGGTTGGCAAGTGAGTTGATTGATTCGGGATGGTCGATGAAACATATCCATAAATTGATGGTGACATCTGACGCTTTCCAGCGGTCGTCCGAACTGACCAAGTTGATGATGGCAAATGATCCTGTTAATCGATATTTAGCCCGTGGGCCAAGATTTCGATTGCCTGCAGAAATGATTCGCGACAACGCACTAGCGATCAGTGGTTTGTTGTCTGAAAAAATGTACGGGCCACCGATCATGCCGTATCAACCAGAAAAGATCTGGCGAAGTGTTGGGCGTAATCAGCCAAAGTGGGTTGCTGCGAAAGATGAGAACCGCTTTCGGCGTGGGGCTTATGTGGTTTGGAAACGCGCCGCTCCCTACCCCAGCTTTATCAACTTTGATGCGCCAGATCGTGGCACCTGCACGGTCAGTCGCGGGCGAAGCAATACTCCATTGCAGGCACTCACCCTTTTGAACGATCCAGCCTATGTGGAGATGGCTTTGGCGTTGGCCGACAGGATCATCAGTGAATCGCCTTCGACCGATGATCGTGAGCGTGTGCGGTATGCAGTCAAGCTGGCTGTTTCGCGAGACGTAAAGGAGCATGAGCTTGGAATTCTTTTAGGCTTGCTGGCGAGCGAACGGGCTGAACTGAAGAACCAGCCGCGGATGGTCAAGGCAAGGACGACGATTTCTGTCCCCAGTTTGAAACTGCGTTCAAGCGATATGCAAGAATTGGCAGCCTGGTTTGCTGTCGCGAATGCGATTTTGAATCTCGATGAAACCATGAACCAGTGAGCTCCCTTAAAGTCATGAATGTATTGCCAACGTCTTTGGGAAGAAGAACTCTGTTTCAGCGAGCGGGGTTTGGGCTGGGTGGAGTTGCACTCACTCAGTTATTGCGACAAGCCGGTGCAGACTCACCTGTGGCCAACAGTGAGCAGCAGGCAGACGCAGTCGGGTCGGGTGCGACGGGCCATCAGCCACATTTTCCCGCCAAAATCAAGAATGTTATCTATCTACACATGGTGGGGGCTCCCAGTCACCTTGATCTATTCGATTTGAAGCCGGAATTGCAGAAACGATCGGGTGAAGACTGCCCCAAGGAATTGTTCGAAGCCGGGAAATTCGCTTTTGTGCGGGAGCTTCCGACGCTGCTGGGGACGCCTGACAACGCGAAGCACCGATTCACGCGTTCAGGAGATTCGGGTTTGCCCATCTCGAATCTGTTGCCGAATCTGCAGGGTGTTGCAGATGAATTGACACTCATCAAATCGCTGCACACCAATGAGTTCAATCATGGGCCGGCCCAGATGTTCATGCTGAGTGGTTTTGGTCAGTTTGGTCGGCCCAGCGTTGGTTCATGGGTGAACTATGGGCTTGGGTCTGAGAACGAAAATTTGCCGGGGTTCGTGGTTCTGATCACGGGAAATGTTTTGGGAGCTGGTAGTCCAGCTTGGGGGAGCGGATTCCTGCCGAGTGTTTATCAGGGTGTAGAGTTTCGCTCTCAAGGCGATCCAGTGCTGTTCCTTTCGAACCCCAAGGGTGTTGAGCCGAGTTCACGGAAACGAATCATTGACACGGTCAATGCGATGAATCAGGCCCAGTTGGCAGACGTGGGTGATCCCGAGATCGCGACCCGCATCAGTCAGTACGAATTGGCGTATCGAATGCAGACATCAGTGCCAGAATTGATGGACATTTCTTCGGAGTCCAAGGCGGTGCATGAGTCCTACGGAACACAGCCCGGGAAGAACAGCTTTGCCAATAATTGCCTGCTAGCGAGGCGATTGGTCGAACGTGGGGTGCGATTCGTGCAACTGTTCGATCAGGGCTGGGATTCGCACAACTCCGTCTTCTCAAATGTTGCCAAGAAAGCCAAGCAAGTTGACCAACCAGTTGCCGCACTGATTCGTGATTTACGCCAACGAGGTTTGTTGGATTCAACTTTAGTGGTGTGGTCGTCTGAGTTCGGCAGGACGCCGTTTGCACAGGGCACCAAAAAAGTAGATAAGGCGGGCCGCGATCATCACAAAGATGCTTTTACTGTGTGGGTCGCAGGCGGTGGCACCAAAGGCGGAATGAGCTTCGGCGAAACCGATGACCTGGGGTACACCATCGCAGAGAATCCAGTGCATGTGCACGACTTCAATGCCACTTTGCTGCATTTGATGGGAATGAATCACGAGAGATTGACATTCCGATATCAAGGGCGCCAGTATCGCTTGACCGATGTTGAGGGCAAAGTTGTTCAGCAAATCCTGAGTTAAACGTTGCGTTTGTGGCTTCAGAAATGCGTGTTTTTTCAACGCTAGGTCAGGACTTCAGCAACGCTCGCCAGCAACTCACGGCTGACGTCTTCGGGGGACTGGTCTGCGTCGATGATTGCAGTTGATTGGCTGCTGTATGGTAATTGTTGTAGAAATCCTTGGCGAACGGCCTCCATGTAGTCGACCCCGCGGCTTTCCATGCGGTCCGTCTCGTTACCGATTCGTTCCATCGAGCGTCGCGCAGGCATGTCGAGCAGAATTGTCAAATCAGGGACCACTCCACCGTTAGCCAGGCGTCCCATTTGCCAAAGCAAGTCAGGCGAGACTTTGCCTCCTACGCTTTGGTAAACCACGTTTGCCAGCAGGAATCGGTCGGAAACAACCGTCTTGCCATTGGCTAGTGCGGGTCGAAGGATTGTTTCCACCATTTCACAGCGACTGGCCATGAACAACATTGCCTCGGTGCGTCGATGAAGTTCTAGATCACTCTCGAGCAGAATTTGTCGCAGTCTTGCGCCAATTTCCGTCGTGCCGGGATCACGAACTAGAAGAGTTTCATGCCCCTGTTGTTCGAGGTAGCTGATGAGTCGCTCGATTTGAGTTGACTTTCCAACACCGTCAATGCCGTCAAGTGTGATGAACATGCCGCAGTTTCAAAATGAGCAATGGAATGGTGTATCGAATTTTGATTTGTATCGACACAGTTGATGTTGAGGCACGGGTTACAAACATCAGCGAAAAGTTGCGGCCTTGCAAGTTTGGCTTGAGGCCTCAGTTCCCCTGTGCTGATTGACCACCACCGTACTTGCTGAACTTGTCGGGGCCGCCAATGATTGGCAGGTGTTGATATTCGGTGATCAGCCAATCATCTCCCTCTTTTTCCATGGTCAGCAAGAGCTTTCGGGGAATTTGCGCGTTTTGGATGGCGTTTGATCCTCTTCCGCTAACCTTCACCTTCACCATCATCTCAATGTCAGCTTGCGGTGGAAAGGTGTCGTCAATCACTCGGATCTTGTTGATCTGTGTAACTTTGGCTAGGTCGAATGTCCAGTTCTGCAATTCGAGTCTGGCGCGTGCTTCGAGTTCGGGATCGGAAATGACGGTGACAGCACTGTCGTGATCATTCTGTTCCACTGCGTCCGCAAGCGTGTAGATGAGGCGTTGAATTTGCTCGCGGTCGGTTTCAACCTGATTTGCAATGAACCAGGCTAGAGGAATCAGGGCCACAAAGACCAAGCCGGCGAGCGCGATTGGCTTGTTGCCGGTTCGCAGCCAACCATAAAGCAATCCGAAGCCCATCGCCCCCAGCATCAGCGAGACGATGAGCGGTTCTTCGGCAATCAGTCGAAACATGGGCGTTCAGCTCTCCAGTCGCGATTCGGGACTTTCAACGCTGGTAACGCCATCTCTCAACCTTCCGACTTGATCGATCACTTTTGTGGGAAAAGTGGTCCACCATAAAGTGCGGTGTCACCGAGCATCTCTTCGATTCTCAGCAACTGATTGTACTTTGCCATGCGGTCGCTGCGGCTCGCGGAGCCGGTTTTTATTTGACCGGTAGACATTGCTACGGCAAGGTCTGCAATTGTCGAGTCTTCGGTCTCGCCACTGCGATGGCTGGACACGGAAGTGTAATTGTGGCGAGCTGCCAATTGGATCGAGTCAATCGTTTCGGTCAGGGTACCGATCTGGTTAACTTTGATGAGAATGCTATTCGCAATCCCTTCATCGATACCACGCTGCAAGCGTTCCACGTTGGTGACGAACAAGTCGTCGCCGACCAGTTGGACCTTGTCGCCTAATTTATCGGTCAGCTTCTTCCAGGTATCCCAGTCGTCCTCGGCACAGCCATCTTCGATGCTGCAGATGGGGTATTTGGAACACCAGTCAGCCATGAAGTCGACCATCTCGTCACCGGACAGTTGTTGTCCGTCGATCGAGTACTTGGCCGAATCGGCATCGTAGAACTCGGTGGAAGCTGCATCCAAGGCGATCCAAATCTGTTCACCAGCTTTGTAACCTGCTTGGTCAATCGCTTGCAGAATGACATCGAGGGCTTCCTGATTGCTTTTCAGGTCAGGTGCAAAGCCGCCTTCGTCACCTACCGAAGTGTTGTAGCCCTTGCCTGACAGGACTTTCTTGAGATTGTGGAACACCTCTGTGCCGGCTCGCAACGCGTCACTGAAACGCTCGAAGCCGAGTGGCATGACCATGAATTCTTGAATGTCGACGGAATTGTCGGCATGTTCGCCACCGTTGATGATGTTCATCATCGGGGCAGGCAGCAGCCGGGCACCCGCGCCACCAAGGTAGCGGTACAGCGGTTGGCCGGTGCAATGTGCGGCCGCGTGTGCCGTGGCAAGCGAGACGCTGAGAATAGCGTTAGCTCCCAGTTCTTTCTTGTTGGGCGTGCCATCGAGTTCGATCATGGCCGCGTCGATCCCAGCTTGATCTGTTGCGTCCATGCCCTGCAAAGCATCGGCGATCTTGTCGTTGACGTTGCTAACTGCGGTTTGAACACCTTTGCCCATGTAAATGGATTTATCGCCGTCGCGAAGTTCCCAAGCCTCGTGAACGCCTGTGCTGGCTCCACTGGGAACAGCTGCTCGGCCGTGGCTGCCGTCGCTGAGCAGAACTTCCGCTTCAACGGTGGGATTGCCCCGGCTATCAAGGATTTGACGGGCGTGAATGGCTTCGATCAGCGTCATGAGAACCTCTTCGAGATAACGAATTGACTGTTGGTTACGTTGTGTTGTTGGGCGGCATTTTGTTCAATGCACGTTTCAGTGGCTACCCGCCAACCGTTTTCAGGTGGCCCCATCTGCTCTTAAATGCCCTTGTGTTGTAATTTGGTCCCCTAACTGGCTTTTTTGCTAGATCTTTTACCCCTAGGTGGTGGCAATGTTTACAGGATTGGTCGAAGCGATCGGCGAAATAGTAGCGGTGACTGAACAACCGCCCGGACGACGCTTCACGATTGAGGCGGGCAAGTTGGCCGAGGATGCATCAATCGGGGACAGTATTTCCATCAATGGATGCTGTTTGACGGTAATTGCGATCGACGGGACCAAGCTTGATTTCGAGGCTGGTGAGGAAACGCTCTCGCGAACCAACTTGGGTAGCTTGGGCGTTCACTCGGGTGTTAATCTGGAGCGATCGCTGGCTGTGGGTGATAGGCTGGGCGGACACTACGTCACCGGTCATATTGATGGGCTCGGCCAATTGCTGGAAAGGCGGGAAGATCCGCCATGGGCTCACCTACGATTTCAGATGCCCAAGCGTCTTGCGTCGCAAGTCGCAGCCAAGGGCAGTATTGCGATCGACGGGATCAGTTTGACTGTTGTCGACGCCGATGAAGATTCCTTCACTGTGGCGCTGATTCCGCACACGCTGGAAGTCACTACGCTGGGAATCAGAAAAATAGGCGATGCAGTCAATCTGGAAACGGATGTGCTCGCCAAGTACGTTGAGCGTTCGCTGGGATTTGCCAGCGAGTCCTGAACCATTGGTTTTACGAAACCACTGTCTTCACCAGACAACTCATTTCACCGCTTCACTTTATCCCTCACCGGCATCTCGCTTGAACCAACCTCGTCAAACCGCCACGTATCTTTCCAAACGTCTTGCCGCTGCTGGTCTAAGGCCCGTTTCCAGGTTTGGACAGAATTTTTTGATCGACTTGAATCTGATCGACTTGATCGCTGATTCTGCAACTCTTTGTAAAACTGATGTGGTGTTGGAGATTGGAACGGGGGTTGGTTCGCTGACCAGTCGTTTATCCGATCGCGCCGGCGCTGTGCTCAGCGTCGAGATCGATGCCAATTTGCACCAAATGGCAAGCGAGGAGTTGGAGGGAAGAGCCAACGTGCGACTGATTCATGGTGATGCATTACGAAACAAGAATGCGCTACGCGATGATTTGATGGAACAGATTCGCGGTGCGATGGAAACCATTGGCGAGGATGCGAGATTTTTGCTTGTGGCCAATCTGCCGTACAACGTTGCCACACCGATCATCAGTAATCTGCTGCATGAGACGCCAACACCCGACTCGATGGTGGTCACCATTCAAAAAGAATTGGGCGACCGAATCGTGGCTGCGCCCGGCAACAAGGATTACGGCGCCTTGAGTGTATGGATTCAGTCGATTTGCGATTGCGAAATTGTTCGCGTGCTTCCACCCACGGTTTTTTGGCCGAGGCCAAAAGTGCAGTCGGCTATTTTGCGGATTGACTTGGCGCGAGAACGTTTGGCTGCGTTTGCGGACTTGAAATACTTCCATCAAACTGTACGAGCGTTATTCTTTCATCGTCGCAAGTTCCTGCGCAGCGTGGTCATCAGCGCCTTGAAGGACCGACTGGATAAGACGGAAGTCGATGAAGTGCTGGCGGCACTTGGACACGATGCCAGCCAGCGAGCCGAGCAACTGACGGTCGAGCAGATTCAAAAGCTTGTCGAAGCATTGCGGTTGGCTGAAATGGAGAAGGGGCAGGCGTAATTAGTAGCCAGTTTGTTCTGCTGCTACGCAATGGCTTCCCGTCACCAACGGTAGCGAATCGCCGCAGATGGAATGTCGTTAGGCCAGTCTTGGCCCTCCGCACAAAACAACATTACGGAACATTGAAGTGCTGGCCATCGCCGATCGGATGTTTTTCCTAATCCAACATGCTCCTGTTTTGACGGAGGATTCCTGATGCCTTGGATTCAGTTCGCAGGGGAAACGATACGCTGTTCGAGAGCTGACAATTTGCGATCGGTTCTGATGCGGCATGAACCTTCCATGAGGGGGAAGCTTTATAATGGCGCTGCCGGGCTTACCCACTGCCGAGGATTGGGAACATGCGGCACTTGCGCAGTCGAAGTGCAAGGTGAACTGACTCCCATGACTAGGATCGAAAAGTGGCGACTCGGGTTCCCACCCCATCACTCGGACTCTGGCTTGCGTCTGGCTTGTCAGGCTTGCGTGTTGGGAGATTTGGTCGTCACGAAACATTCAGGAATGTGGGGGCACCGCTTCGAAGACTAAGTTGCAAGTTTTCTGTGTTTTTACATCAGAACGATGCTCTGTTCTTCGCGGATTAAAGCCTTCGTCAGTGGTAGGAAAAGAAAGTTCGACTCTGAACCGATCGTTACAAATTCAGAAAGCACATGGCGTGGGAAAAATGAATATTCAAAGAAGAGAAGCGTTAGTTGTGCTGACTGGAATGCTCTGCGTGCCCGGTTGCAATGGGGATCCCGTGAGCACTGCCGTCAGCGGTGCCGTTGAGGAGGTTCCAACGGAGACACTGGAAAGTGTTCATGTTGGTCTGAGAGGCTTCCAACTGGTGGCGTTCTTGGTGGGTAAGCGTGTCGTGCGACTGCCCCATCCTGCTGTTCGCATTCTCGGAGTGGCGCTTGTTTCAACGGCTTTGGTCAGTCTGGTAGCAATCGAGTATCTGGATGACGAGTTAAAGCGGAGGCAGATCCGTGAGGAATTGTCTGAGGACGAGCGATCCTCAATTGAAGCACAACTGGCGGTCGTGTTTACGACCGAGAATGGTTTGGATGAGCAGGTCCAGTTGGGACCGAATCGGTACGAGTCGGATTCGGCTTGAATAAACGTGATTTGCCAGAACGGGATTTGCCAGAATTCGGTGCCGGAGCCGACGTTTGTTTTCGCTTTGAGCTTGTCTTGGTGAAGTTTTCAATGCCCTGCGGTGCTTTGCCCGGCGATCTCTAAAGAGCCCAGTGTTGAAATCCAGTGTTGAAAGCCAGCGTTCTCGCGATACCGAGAAGCGGCGAAAGCACTGGGGTGAGTGAAGCGTCTGGCCAAAGTTTGCACAGCGGATTGCTGCTCGGTTTCCTGCACGATTGCTGAGCTCAATTCTGCGCTAGGCGTTGAGACAGTGGCTCGCCACCAACGGCACTCATGTCTCGCCTCTGTCGCGAGCAGCCAGATGATTTTGAGGCGATTTTTTCCCTCCGCTGGCGTCACAAAGGCTGATTGTTGAAATCAGAGTCGGGGGCAGCGTCTTGATCGCGTCGAGTTGCTGGTTTGGCTGATTTCAGGCAATCGAAAGTGGGACACTGAGTGGAGCCTAGCTCGGTTGGTGTCCGTTTTTCCCCATTTGAGGGCTGTGTTCTTGGGGAACAAGTGCCAGTTATCGGGAGGAAATCCAGGGCACGCAGTTATAATGGGGAACACAGGGGATTGTCGCAGCGTCTGAATTTTCGAGTGATTGGACCGCGTCCTCGTCCAAAAACCCCGTTTTTTTAGCGATGTCGTCGTAATCAGCGGCTTTCCTGCGGTGTCAGAGTGCAATTCACGCGTGTTAAAGCGTAGGGGTCGTGCGGGATTTGTTTGTCTTGACGCCTGTGCGATGCCGACGTTTTACCGATGACAACCCATTGCAAGCTGGTGTGGACCCCAAATGTCCACGTTGTTTGATTCATTTTCCTGTCTCTTTCTGGCTTCTTTTGAGACCGATCATGCACTTTTCGACCGATTCTTCCTCCTCCCAGTCCCGTCGCCAGCGATTTCTAAAGCAACTTTGGGGCAGTTTGTCCGGGCGAGGAACGCGCCAGCCGGATACCAGTCGCAACCGATTGCAATTGGAGCCGCTGGAAAAACGCCAATTGCTGGCCGGTGACATGGAATTGTTGTTCACCGAGCCGTCCACTGACCTGGGCATTGGGAGCGATGCGACCGAAGTTGCAGATGCGGGGCTGCAGGCTGCTGGCATTGGTGAGGGTGAGGCTGCCGACGATTTGGTTCAGTTTGCCAAAGATTTGGACACTGCTGGCGTGAAATATTACGGCGCTGCTTGGTGTCCCTCCTGTACTCAGCAAAAGCAGTTATTCGAGGATGGTGGACATTTTTTGCCTTTCGTCGAAGTTACGAATCCTGACCGAACATTGAACTCCGTTGGCGTTGCCAATTCGATCACCAGTTTTCCAACTTGGATTTTTGCCGATGGCTCTCGGGTAGAGCAGGTCATGACGCTGTCTGAGCTGAGTACCGCGAGTGGCGTTGCGATTCCGCAGAGCGAGGATCCGTCCTTCGCAACGATCGGAGATCAAACGGTTGATATCGGTGCTCCTCTTCATGTTGCTGTCGATGCTTATTCACCCCTGGGTGAGCCGTTGACGGTGACCGTCACGGTGTCTGATCCCAGCCTGCTTGAAGCACAAGTGGTGACGGGGAACCGGTCCATTCAAATTGATATGGAAGGTTATGGTGATATGGTGTTCGAACTCTTTGAGCAACGAGCGCCCCGGCCGACCTCGAGAGTGATCCAATTAAGTGACGACGGATTTTATGACGGAATCAAGTTCCATCGCGTCATCGACAACTTCATGATTCAGGGTGGAGATCCCACGGGTACCGGAACGAGTGGTTCCACTTTGGGAACGTTTGATGATCAGTTCAATTCTGAATTATTACATGTGCAGAAGGGTGCACTTTCGTTTGCCAAGTCCAGCGACGACACCAATAATTCGCAGTTCTTTATCACGGAAGTCGCGACCCGCTACTTGGACGGAAATCACTCCGTCTTTGGGCAACTCGTTGAGGGCTCTGATGTTCGTGAAGCAATCAGCGAAACCAGTACGGGAGCTGCTGATCGACCTGATTTCGATATTAAGATGACCACGATTAATGTCTTCACTGACACCGAGAACTCGGTTGTCATGCTCAAGCCCACAGGTGCTGGGACGGGGCAAGTCGATGTTACCTATACCGTGACAGATCAATCTGGGAATAGTGTTTCGGAAACGACGCAGGTCACTGTGGGGACAGACTCCTCCAACACCCAGCCTTGGCTCAACGACATTGCGGATCCTGCCCCAACACCAGTCAACACAAACGCTGAACTCCAGCTCACGAGCACAGATGTTGAAGGTGACACTGTTACTTACTTTGCCCAGTCGTTGTCATCTGGGGCCAACGGTTCCGTTTCGATCGACGCAACGAGTGGTTTAGTGACCGTGGCGCCCGCCACTGACTTCGTGGGGGTCATCAATGTCCGGGCGGGAGTGCGACCTGGGGCAGGGGTGGTCGGTAATTCTGGCAGTGACAGCGACACTCAGACGGTTTCGTTCACGTTCGAAAGCGAAGGCATTCTTGCCCCGACACTGATTGATTTGGCTGCGTCCAGCGATAGCGGCGTGAGTGACATCGATAATGTGACCAGCAACGGGGCGATGACGTTCCAGATTGATGGTGTCGAAGGTGGAGCGGTAGTCGAGCTGGTCGATTTGGGCTCCAGTGCAGTGGTTGGTACCGCGGTTGCGGCCGGGGCGAGTGTTTTGGTCACGACCAGTAATATTGCTGCATTGGGTGATGGCACCTATCAACTGGCCGCGAGACAAACCGCCGGTGAACAGACAAGTACCTTTTCACCAACACTGACGGTGATCTACGACACAACTGAACCAGGAATTGTTTCCGACACCGCCAATACCGACGCCAATATTGGAACCCTCTACACTACCGACTTGATCAGTGATGAGGAGGGCAGCGGGCTCGTTTACAGTCTTATCAGCGGGCCGGACGGCGCAACACTCGACAGCACTTCTGGGATCGTCAACTGGACACCAACGAGCCAGCAGGTTGGGGCACAGACATTCTCGATTGAACTCACTGACTTGGCTGGCAACGTCCGTACCGATTCTTTCACGGTCACCGTTGCTGAAGCGCCCGTGGCTGCCATCCGCATCGACTTGACAGACTTGGAAGGAAATCCAATCACGGGAATCGCTGCCGGGCAGGAATTCCTGTTGAACATGGTGGCGGAAGATAACCGAGCTTTCATTGATCGCGATGGGATCTATGGAGCATTTGCCGACATCACTTTTGATGAAACACTCATCCGCCCCAAGCCGGGAACTGCGATTGATTTTCATCCTGCATTCACGGTCACACGGACCGGTTCTTTACAGACCGGATTGGTTGACGAACTGGGAGCCGTATCGGGTGCGACCGCCGCAACCAACTTGCCCGAAAGTCTGATCGCTACGATTCGAATGGAGGCACTTGCAGCTGGGAACGTCAATATTATCAGCAACCCGGCAGATGA
>Ga0315320_10003172_pt1 | contig 13522 bp, 8 predicted proteins | sample M140m21515metaG_FD_203458 | JGI IMG/M metagenome (GOLD analysis project Ga0315320, IMG submission 203458) | Ammonia-oxidizing marine archaeal communities from Monterey Bay, California, United States - M1 40m 21515 | ecosystem: Environmental > Aquatic > Marine > Coastal | place: USA: California...
ATTGCCGTAGTAGAGGTTTGCATGCGGGGCCAACACGGACCCCTCGAACCACACCGAATCGAGCGTAAGCTCTGTCGCCTCCGGGAAGTTCCAAAGGATACGACCCGCTGAGGCGACTTGGTCATGATTGGCCAAACGTGGTGTCTCACCAAACACGTTGATCACGACCATTGCAGTGGCTGGCACGTCGAGTTGCAGCCCACGATCTGTGATCTTGTCGACCTGCTCCTCAAGAATTCGAAAGACAATCTGGTCTGGGTTGGTCCCAGATAGTCCCAGACCTTTACCCAAAAGGTCTCGCACCGCACCGTTGGGGGGCTGGTTGGCGAGGAGCGCAGATGTTCGGGCCAAGGTCACCGCCGCCACTTCGAAGTCAAATGGAAACGAGCGGTTCTCGACCCGTGTTCCGGAACCCTCCATAAAGCCCACATCTTCTACTTCAAGCGTTCCGCCTTGGCTGATAACATCGCCGAAGACCTGGCCACTCTTCAATGAGATCGCGTCTCGCCCAACAACCGCGATCGGTGTCTTCGCGCGACCCGCGCCGACGTTGAATGAATCCAAGATCACTGTCCGTGCGGCGATCCCTCCCTCGACGGCGGTCCCGCTTCCTCCTGTTCCATCCGTCGCGTATGCACCGTTGAGCACCACCGCGTTGAAGGCCTGCACAGGTTGAAGGTCCACACATTCGGTTTGAGGAATGCAGGGCTCACTTGCCGACGTCGTCGAGAGGCCCAGTAGGTCGTAGGCTCCGGTGTCCTTTGCAACCCAGTCTGAACAACCCGCGCCCAAAAGCCCGAACAGCCACAACGCACTTCCGTAACGAATATGCACCCGCGTGCACAAACGCTCAGCACCAACCACTTTGTCCACGCGACGCCTCCTGAACCGATCGAACTACTTATCGGCTCAAAACGCGCAAACCTTAGAGTTGATCGAGGTAGGTCTCCAACTCAACGCCACCTTGTTGGATGGTGTCGAGCGTGAGCTGCATCGCCAGCGCCTCCGGGACGGCGGCTTCGCCCATCTTTGTCACGACCCAGATCGACTCGAGACGACGCGAAGAGTCGCCCTTATCGAGCGTAACGATCAAGTTGAAGCTCTCATCGAGCTTGAGCCAACCGAAGTTAAACTCCGAGCGCGTCATCCAAATACGGCGAATGGTCGCCGTACCATCGCCAAACGGAACGCGTCGAAACTGACCTTCCAAGGTAACATCAGCGCGCAGGTTCATTGGGTAGTTGGACACACTGTCTTGGACGTAAGCGATCTCTTCACACGTCTCGGCAAGAAAACATGCCGGCTTCGGATCATACGTCCGCTCCACGCTCTCGTAGGTGCTGTACACGTCGGCCTGATCGTGCTTGAGGACGACGTTCATCACGTCGTCGAGCGGATGACGAATGTCATAGCTGCTCGCTACGCCGACCAAATTCTCAAAGTCGACCTCGCGGTTCACGAGAGCTTCCGCACCACCCCGACGCATCTTGTCAACGAAGTAGCCCTCTTGGGTCTCCTCGAAGTTGTTGTCCAACCATGTGTCTAGGTTGATCAAACCCTGTTCGAGGTACTCGGTGTCCTCATCGGTGTAGTGCTCAAAGAGAAAGGCGCAGAGGTCTTCCAGTTTAGCGGGCGCCTCCGGGAGACGCTTGCAGCCAGACACCATCATCGCAAGTAAACAAAACAGTATTGAACTTCGCATGTTGTCAATCTATCACAGCAAGGCGCGCTGAACCTTGGTATTCCGGATCCGGTTGATACTTAAGTTCGATTTGTAAGCAATAAAGAGCATTACAAACCAGTCGACTCCCTAAGGAAAAAGGAACAACGATGTCTGTATACAACTTTCACGCCGCTCGATTTGGCGCATGTGGCCTTTTGGTGGTGGCACTGGGATGCGGAAGTGAGAAGGTGGGGAACACGTCCGATACAGCTGCGATGAGCGACTCAGGAGTGACGACAACGACGACAACGTCCACGAGCAGCACATACCCTACCGGCACCAGCACCACATCGCCCACCAGCACCAGTACGCTGCCCAATCCACCAGGCGTCTTCGAGGTACCCAACGTGGACGTCGTGGATGACTTTGAAGACAACAACAACGGCATCTTAGAGACCGAAGGGCGGCGGGGGTTTTGGTACGCATACAACGACGGTACTGGAAGTCAACAGCCGCAACCCGGCCAATCGATGAACCCAACCAATGACCCCATCGGAGAGCAAGGTATGGTGGGCTGGACGATGGGCGAAGGTTTTGAGTTGTGGGGCGCAGGCTTCGGCTTTGACCTCAACGTGAACCAGGATGGCGAACGTAGCACATGGGACGCAAGCGCCGCGAACGGTATCCAGTTCAAAGTCCGCGGTGCTGGGCTTGTTCGTTTCGTCATCCCAAGCGCCGGCACCACGCCGGTTGAAGATGGTGGAAACTGTGTCCCTGTCGGAGAAGACAAGTGCAACGACCACTACGGAGCGCCAATCCAACTGACCGAAGAATGGAAAACGCACACCCTGCGCTTCAACCAACTGTATCAGCGCGGCTGGGGTGTCCCCTGCGACTTCACCACCGATGAGCTTTTCGCCGTGCTGTGGAACTCGTCAGGCACCGCAGACTTCGACATGTACATCGATGACGTCGGGTTTTGGAACGTCGAGACACTCGAAGGCGCAACCTACGACACGATCGACGACCTCGAGGACGGCGACCGATACATCCTGAGGGAAGACGGCCGCATCGGTTCTTGGTACACCTACAACGACAACTCGACCGGCGGCTGGCAATCGCCCGCGACCGATGAACCGTTCGTACCCAGCGTAGGTGGACACAGCGAGAGCTCGTTCAGCGCGTACACGGAAGCGGAAGGCTATGCGACCTGGGGCGCTGGCTTCGGCTTCGACCTCGCGACACCACCCACACTCCCCGGCGAGAAAGCACCCGAAGAAAAGGGCCTCTACGACGCCAACAAGTACGACGGACTGCACCTCCTCGTCCAAGGTTCGGGTACCGTGATGCTGTCTTTGGTCCAACACAATATCCTCGACCCAGCCAATGGCGGCACCTGCGACGAGACCCGCGGAGACTGCAACGACCACTACAAGATGGCGATCGACCTACCAGACCAATGGAGCGGTATCACCTTGCCCTTCGCGAGCTTTGAGCAATCAGGATGGGGCACCCCCGAGTCGCTGGACCTTAGCTCGCTCGTCGCCATTCAGGTGCAATCCGAGGTCAACGAGAACCTCAACGTGGCAGTCGACGAGGTGAAGTTCTACGCACTCCCCTAACGCTCACTCCGGCGCAGGCGTGAGCGATAGATGGAAGAGCGCCTCGCGCGCAATGTCATCCTCGCTGAACCACAGCGGCAACGGCTGTGCGTCGGCGAAGGCTTGAAAGTGCGAGCGATAAAAGCGTGAGCCAGGCTGCCCAGACTGACCGCCAGGGTAGGTGAGCCACGCCGAGCCCAAGTCATCAAATGGCATAATGAAGCGCATGGACTGCATGCCTGAGACCTTCCTTGGTCCCACGCCCCAGCTGTACGAGGCCGCCGCTACCGTGGCGCCGCTTCCCGCCCATGGGACGACAGGCATGTCCCAGCCCTTGAGAAGAGACGATGAGCTCGAGAAGGGGTGGGTCAGCGAGAGTGGATGCAACGCGCCCCACGACCACGTGCTGCTGTCCTCTCCGAGACTCGAGATCACGTTGGCGCAGGTCGTCTCCAGAGCTCGCTCAACCTGAAGATCCTGATCGACCCACAAAGGGCTAAGGTTGCCCATCAGCACCGAATCACCCGAGCTCGCGGTCTGCATATACACGTCAAGGCCAACCTCGGAGAGATGCTCGGCGAGGACTACGCGAAGCACCTGTTCCTGGAGCACCGACCACACCGCAGCGCCCGCTGAATCGTTCGTCGCGTGAAAGTCCCAGGCGCGGAGCACGTCACCACAAACCTTGGTCCGAGGCCCCTGCCCCACACGATCGGTCATCCACTCCGAGACCAAGCGTTGTGCGAACGTGTCGAACACGTCCAGTTGCATCGCAGCCATATCCGCTTGGGTCGCGTCGCGCGTGTCGGCGAGAAGCGCGTCCAAACGGTCATGACGATGCGGAGGAATATACGAAGAGGAGAGGGCCTCAACATCCACGACGGGGAGTGGATCGCCTGCCTCCTCTCGGTAATCTGCCGGGTGGCTCACCCGTGGCTTCGTATTGGCCGTGTGCACATAGCCACGCTCGGGCGCGCGCTCGCCCATCAACACGCCGTGCCAACCATCCCAGCCATGCACAGGGTCAGACGCTGGATAGGGCACGCGGCCTGTGTGGGCTTTTCGCTTCGGGATGGCGCCGATCGACTGCCAACCAAAGTCGCCATGAATGTCCGCCATCGCCACATTTTGTGCCACCATCAACGGAAGCTGTGTGAGTTCGACGGTGTCCGCCATACTCTTCACCGTCGCGAGGCCACGCAAGACCCCAGCCATTCGGTCATCTAGCTCCGCGGCATGCCACCGAAACACGACGAGGTGTGTGCCTTCATTGGCTGTGATCACAGGACCGATATCGGTGAGGAGGACTTCTTGCTTCACCGGGTCGGCGTCCTTCACCTCGACCTCAATCATCTCTTTGCGCAGCGCGCGTTTGGAACCCGCGAGGAGGTAGTGATCCTCCCCAACGCGCTCGACCATCGGGTAGTCCACCACGTCCGCCATCACATTGGTCAACGCCCAACCCACATGCTCGGTGTGCCCAACCGGGAAGCCTGGCAAGCCCGGAAGCGTGACGCCGGCAACGTGGATATCGTCCGCCGCAAGGTCGGCCGCATACCAGAGACTCGGCACGGACTGGGAGAGGTGTGGATCGCTCGCGAGGATCGACGCACCCGATGCGCTGCGCTCAGGACCCACGACCCAGTTGTTGGACGCGTGCGCTTTGTCAGGTCGCCCCCCGAAATTTCCGGTCCACGCCTTGTAGGGTGCGGTCAACTTGCCCACGTCCGCCTCGCGAAGTGTGTCCCAGTAGGCATCGGTAGCGACCGAGTTGGTGTCGTTTCGGTACAACGCGTCGATCGTCGCAGCGTCCCACTCATCGCGCATCAACAGCGCCGCCATCTCCTCGCTCGAATTGGTCTCGAGATTCCAAGACTGCAAAAAGCCAAGCGCTGTTCCGTCCACCGTATCCCACGGCTCAAACGCGACACCCAACAGCCGGTACTCGACCGGTAGGGTCTTCAGTGAGGCCACTCCTGCGTTCACGCCCTTGGCGTACGCCTCAAGCATCTCTCGCTCTTCGTCTGTAGCGATCTCCACGTTGCGCGCCCCGCGCGCTCGAAGATCCAGCGCGCGATGAAAGACGTCGATGTTCACAGCTCCGGGACCAAACCACTCTGCCAGTTTTCCCCACGCTGCGTGTCGGGAGAGGTCCATCTGGAACAAACGATCTTGCGCATGAACAAAGCCAAGACCATACCACATGTCGTGTTCGCTCTCGGCGCGAACATGGGGCACGCCCACGGCGTCTCGTCGAATCGTGACCGGACCATGAAGACCCACCGCGTCTACGTCACCTGCAAGCTGCGGATGCGAGCTTCCTTTGGTCATCAAGGTGACCAGCGAGCAAGAGGAGAGGAGGGGCAAGAGCAAAAAAAGAAGAAGGTGTTTCATCTCAAAGCCCTAGCCGATTTGCCCCATACAGCCCATCTCTGGAAACACGGAAGCCAACGCAACGACCTAGTACGTCTCACTAAACACATCGAGAGGACCCTCGACGTTGTTCGACTCGTCCGACTCGTCCACATCGTCCGCAGAGTCCACAACGATCCAGCTCCAACACCACGCACAGTAGGTCTCCACGAGTACGTCGACCTCGACCTTCTCGCCGGGTGCCAGCCCATCGACCTCCACCCAATCGTCTCCGTCTACCCCAAACCCGGGCGAACTGTATTCGTCCACAAAGATGTCGACCCAAAACGGTCCCGCGGTCTCGTCACCGTCATTGACGATCTCCACCCAGTAGTAGACATGCGTCGCGTCTGCGATGTAGGTGAACCAGTCCACCGACAAATCGGCCGGTCGTGAGGGCGCGGTGGAGGCGGCCTCTACCACCAACTCCATCGACAACCGGTTGTTCTGCTCGTTGGACTCTTCCACTTCAGACTCGAGGTCGACGACGACCAGCACCTCATGACGACCAGCCGATAGGTCCGCGACCGTAAGAACGCGCTCGAGGCTGTCGCCCGGAGCCAAATAAGGCACCCGCTCATACCCATCGCCGATATCGCCAGCGACCGGGTCCCAACTCGGGTCAACCCAGACATCCACCCAAAAATCGGTCGCGCTCACGTCGCCGTCGTTGCGCAAGACAATCGAAATCTCGGCACCCTCATCGCCCACAAACCCGCTGATGGAAGACACCGACAAATCTGGCTTCGCGCCCTCGACGACGTCCACGGGAACCCGCGGTGACGACACATCACCCCAGATCGCGTGCACCTCTGTGTTGCCTGCGACCAAACCGACCAACGTGTTGTCGCTCTCGAGACGGACCACCGAGGTGTCGGAGACAACCCAGCGGACCTGACCGGTGGCGTCCGAGATCGCGCCATCCGAGAAGAAGGCCGTCGCCGTCAACGGTGTCTGTGAACCCGCCGCCATTCGCACAGAAGTCGGCTCCACCGAAATGGCGTCCACCACCGCGTCGGTGACCTCTACGCGCGTCGCGGGAGAGACCTCCTCACCGAGTGTCGCCCACACCTCCACCACGCCCACCGTGTTGGGCGTCAAGACGCCCTCGCGGTCCAAGCCGTTGCTTATGCTTGCGATGGAGTCGTCGGAAACATGCCACACGACAGCGTTCGTAAGGTCCCGTGTGACGCGGTCATCGTACAATCCGGTCGCCCCCATCGCGAGGGTGGAGCCCATCGACAAGATGGCCTGCTCGGGCGCGAGCACCATCCCAATCGGTGGGGTTTGCGCGGCGGCCTTCGGACCCTTCGGGCCGGCCCCCTCCTGTTCACCGTGGCACCCCACAGCGAACAGGAGAACGACAACCCAACCAAGAAACGAGGTAGTGGTGGAACGACACATCCGATCACCTACGCTCGAGGTCGGTGCCCACAAGATTCAGCAGACTGCCGTAGCTCAAGAAAGGGTTCTCGCTGCTGTCGTTGCTCACGAAGGTCGGGTTGTCGAAGGGTACCCAAGCAAAGTCGGGGTGCTCCGCCTCGTCTTCCCACGTCCCCTCCACGACAACACCGGCCGGATCGGTCACCAGCGTGTACTTCCATGTCTTGGTGAAGCCGTGAGGTCCAGGGTGTCCATCGTCGATGTGCTCCTCGTCGACGCCGTCGGTCGCAAAGGCGACCACCGCGGTCACGTCAAAGGTACGCTGCGCGCTGGTGACGCTGATCAAGTCTTGAATGCCTGCTAGGGTTCGACTGCCAACCCCCCATACGTTTACGACCTCGTCGGTGCTCTGAAAGGGCCCCCAATACTCACGGTGGTCGATGATCGCTGCGGCTCGCGATGGTCCAATCCCTGGCAGCGCGTCGAGCTCTTCTTCGGTCGCTGTGTTGATGTTGACCAAACGATCTTGTGCGACCGTGGTCTCCACCACGTCGAGATCCGCACCATACGCGGGAAAGTTCCAGACTTGCTCACCCGAATCGGTGTCAAAGACCATCGGGATCTGCTGCTCCATAAGGTAGAAGCTCATCAGCTTGTGGAACGCGGCAGGGTTCAAATCGCTGATGTCATCGCCTTCCTTGTAGTAGCGAGAGCCATAAAAGCGGCTGTAGGTCGAATAGTGGCTTTCGGAGAGTAGGCCCTTGAGATCGGCGGCGGTGAACTGAACACCAGAGTTCCCTATATTGACGGACACGTCTTCGGTGGGCTCATCCATCAAGATCGCCGCCGCGGCCCAACCGTTGCAGTGACCCCACCAGGAACCACCGCCCGGGCTGTAGTGATTCAAGATCTCCCACGCGGCCATGTAGAACGGGTTGTTGGTTGTCTCACCACGGTCGTACAGCGCGAGGGCGGTCTTGTCCATCGGTGACAAATCGTCGAGCTTGTAGCTCCAACCATCCACATGCGTCAGCGTGCCATCGCCGTATGTCAAGCGCCCGCCATCGAGGTCCTTGAGGATCGTGTCGTAGAAGGACACCAGGGCGTCAACCAGCGCCTGTTGATCTTCGCGGTACGATGCGACGGTGCTCTCATAGTCTTCATCGCTTGGCTCCAAGTCTTGAAGCGCAGCAGAGCTTGCGTCCATTCGCGTCCGGACCGGGTCGATGGTCTCACGAATTCGGTCGGAGAAGGTGCCCTTGTCGTGGTAGCCAAACACAAGCGCGCCCTTGCTTTGAGGCCACCAAGATCCGTTCCACGGGAGGTACTTCTCGTCGGCGGAGATGCTGGTTCGGGTGTCGATCAACTCGTCTTGGAGCTGCACCGCGACGTCGATGTCGACCGCGTTGGCTAATGCGGCGCGGTAATCTTGATCTTCGGGTGGTGCAGGGAGTGTGTCGCTGTAGGTACGATACGCGAGGATGGTGTTTTCATCCAGGAGGTTGGCCTCCATGCTCTCCGTCTCAAGCCATGTTGGCCACGGCGAATCAAAGTCCACCCGAAGGTTAACGTCCCCACCGGCGAGCTCATCGCTGAAGCGAACGTCCACGCCGTTTCCACCGGCGAGGCTCATGTCCATCGTCGACCCGTTCTCGAGAAGCAGGGTGCCATTGGTCTTCTTCACGCCGTGTGGTGGAAGGTATGTGGGCAGCGGCGTGAGCATCGACTGCGACAGGACCGACCATGAGGTGTCGAGTTGCTTGCTGCTGTAGGCCTTCTCGATTCGACTTCCACCGTTGTCGGAGAAGGAGAGGACCGCCGCGAGACGCGCCCGATCTTCACGAAACACCAGATAGATGACCGGCGCGGTGCCAGAGATCTCGGTCACGCCCGGGTTCAGGGATGGGTCGACGTGCGCGCGGACCACCGAGAGGGACTTGACGCGGTTCTTTCGACCCAGCGCGTAGGGGTAGAGTGGATCTGAATCGGTCGGAACCAAACCCGACTCAACGACCTGATAGGTCCAGACCACTTGGTCGGACCAGTGCTCGCCTACCGTGTCGACCACTTCACCATCGAGGCCGACCGCGACAGACTCGGTTCGAAGGTTGGGGATTTTGTAGCGAGCGCCCACATGCCAGGTCTCCCCAAGCGACCAACTGTATTGATGAGGTGCATCAGGCTCTTCCCCAGCACAACCGAGCAGGCCGAGGCCCACAAAAAACAAAACAAAAACTCGAAAAAATAGCATAAACGCCCCTTATGGTGGAACAATACTTGAACCACGAGGCGGAAATTAGAAAATGTCAGAGCAAAGTCAAGCGCTTTCGATCGAGAAGATCGCGCGCGGCCCGTTCAGCGCATCGGCGAGGACCATGGACTTCACACGAGAGGCGTCGGCTACGCGTCCGCGGCCGCTTGCCAGTGTATCCCAGATTCAGCAGACTGTATGACCGGCTCAAGGAGCGCATCGCCGGCACGCGCCATGGACACTTCGGCCTGTACAAAGGCTTCTAAGGCCGCGACCCGCTGAGGCGGAACCAGGTAGCGCTTCGCGTACTGCTGAACGAGCGCCTGCTCCTCCTCGCAATACGAACCGTCTTCATGACTCAAGCGAATCAAGGTGCGGACCAAAATATAGGCCGTCTTGGGGTGCACAAAGCCGGGTAGGCTCTGTACCGAAATCTCTGGACCTTCACGCAGTGAACGGTGCAAACGCTCCAGCTCGGCTACGCCCAGATCCCAGGCCAATAGAACCTCATGAAGTGTCGCAATCTCGCTAGCGTCCAGCAGGCCATCCGCGCGGATCACAGACACCATGCACGTGAGAAATTGCTGCCGATCTTCAACGGGTACATCCCGGTACACGACCAAGCTCATGGACACCTCTTGCTACCCTGTCCTAGGATACTCTCGCGCAAGACGCAACCGGCGATAGCCTAACGAGGGGCCTTCGGGAGCCGCACGATAGCGGTCGCTCCTTGGCTGCCGATCGCGAACTCAAAGTCACCGCCGACACGCTCAATAAGCTCTCGTACGATACCCAAGCCAAGCCCCGTCCCGCTCTTGCTTCCGTCATCGCCAGGACCTCGGTTGGTCACCGAAATCTCAACCCAGCCGCTGCGCTCCACCGCCTCAATCACGACCGGCTCATTCGGCCCACTGTATCGGACAGCGTTGGAGATCAGGTTTTGAAATACGCGGTCAACCGTAAGCGCGGGCGCCGCAACCAAGCCCAGCGGCTGACGAACTTCCACCGAAACGTCGTGCTCTTTGATGGTCGCATGAAGCGCGCGCATCGCGGCGTGAACGACCTCGTCTAGGTTGCACACACCCTTCGAGTCGTCGCCTTCGAGCAAGGAGCGAACAAGCGCTTGAGCGCGGGTCAAGATCTCACGAGCCTGCTCGGCTGCGTCGTCTTCGTCGTCCACCTTCGTGACCCAATAGGCCGCCGTTCGAAGCGGCTGCACCAAATCATGGGCGACCTTTCGAATCGTAGCGTTGTGGTCTTGTTCGGACGCCGCAGGCGCGCGCACCCCACCCATCGATGGCACAACCATCGCGATGTCTCCAGCGATAGAGACGTCCACAACGAGCGAGCCGTCATCGATCTGGAAGGTGGTCAACTCTCCAATCTCTTGGCGAGATTCAAGCTCGGAGCGCTGCTTCGAACGCGAAATCAGGTCACCTATGCTGCTGACGGTGGGGAACGTCCTTGAGATCCAGTCGTTCTTCCAAGAAGCCTCGCCATCGATCAAGATCCCAAAGGGCGCATCGGAGAGCGCTGTCGGCAGCGTCTCGTGTGAGGACGCGTTGCTGATCAGATTGGGCAAGTCCGCGAGCCCCGCGAGGTCCACCGGCAACGAGGCGTCCACGTCGAGGCCATCTGCATCACCGAGCAACACCACTCGACAGGTCGGCCACCGACGACGAACCATCGGTACCAGCCTAGACGCAGGCGCCCACGGTACATGACGTTGCGACACCAACACATCGGGAGCCTGACGCTCAAACGCGGCCGCGAGACCGATGGCGTCCGACACCTCGTCCACACGTGCTCCCTGCTCGAGCACAGCCTTGACCACCCCACTGACCGCGCTGCGGTCAAGGATGGCGAGAACTGTAGTGGTGTGGTGGTTGTTCATTCTATTGGCTCACGAAGTACTTCTCGGCACATTGTTGGAATCGATGAGGGGAACCTGAAAATCCATGTCTAAAACAAGCGGTTGACCGCACACAGAAAACAAAATTTGGGCGGTGGGGTTTACGAAAGCATGCAACTTCTCGTACCATGGTGTGGCACTGAAGCGCCCCCCTCTTCGGTTGTACCCACTTCCCCTCCTCAATTTCCACGAGCAAACACGATGAAACGCTCTTTTGAGTCTAGCCTCTCGCCACGCCCTCGCAGCATAAGCGGGCTTCGTGTCGTACTTCTCGAAGACGACCCAACCGACGCGCGCATCGCAAGGGAAGCCATGGAAGGGCTGGGCGCGGAGGTTCATCACGTCGAATGCCTCGCCGACCTCCTGATCCAATTGCGCACAACGCCCCACGACCTCGCGGTGATCGATCTCCACGTGCCCGACAGTCAGGGGCTCATGACGGTTCGACGCGCGGTGGCCGCGACCAAGGCACCCGTCGTGGTCCTCTCGGGCATCGGCGACCACGAAACTGGACGCGCAGCCATCCGAGCGGGCGCCCAAGATTACCTCACCAAAGGACCCCAAGACCCCGTAGTCTTGCAGCGCACGCTTACCTTCTCCCTCGAGCGGTCCAAACTTCGCGCGCAGCTTCGCCACGCCAACCACCGGTTCGAGCTCGCGCTCGCCGCGTCGCGCGACGGGCTGTGGGAGTGGGAAGCAGAAGACAACACGCTGACCGTCTCCAGCAGGTGGCGGCACGCCCTCGGCTTGGACGCCTTGGCCCCGATTCGGACCATCGAAGACTGGTCAAATAGGGTCCACCCCGACGACCGCTCCTTGTTTGAGCGCTCGCTCTCCGAGCACGTCTCGGGAGCGGTCGAGGTGATGGAGCTCGACTTACGGATACAACACGCGGACGGCTCTTGGCGATGGATGCACTGCCGAGGCTTAGCGGCTCGACACGCCAACCACACGCGTATCGCCGGCTCACTGACCGACATCAACGAGCTGCGAGCCGCCACCGATCGTCTGCGCCAAGCGGCGCTGCACGACAGCCTCACCGGCCTGCCCAACCGCGCCGCGTTGCACGAGCGCTTGAACACCGCATCCAACCGCGCCCTCTCCAAGGGGACCTTCTTTGCGGTCTTGCTGCTCGACCTTGACCGTTTCAAGCAGGTCAACGACAGCATGGGCCACCCCGTGGGAGACGGGCTCCTTCAGGCGGTGTCTCGACGTCTCCGAAGCGCGCTCACCTCGAACGACTTCGTGTCGCGAATCGGCGGAGATGAGTTCGTCTTGGTCTCCGAAGGACTCGCCAAGGAAGAAGACGCTTTGCGCTTGGCGCGGCGTATCCACGGGATCCTCAAGAGCCCGATTCGATCACGCGGAAACGAGCTATTCACCGCCGCGAGCATCGGTATTCGGGTTAGCGCGGGCGGGGAAGACCCGGACGACCTCATCCGAGATGCGGACGCCGCCATGTACCGCGCCAAGCATTTGGGTCGCGCACGACATGTGGTGTTTGATGAAGCGCTTCGGTCGGTAGCGGTTCGCGAGTTGGAGGTCGAGAACGGTCTTCGACACGCCATCGCCAACCAAGATTTCGAGCTCTACCTTCAGCCGGTCATCGACATTCGCACCCAGCGAATTCGATCGTACGAGGCGCTCATCCGTTGGAAACAAGAAGACGGAAAGGTCTTATCTCCCGGCCTATTTATGGACATCGCCGAAGAGTCGGGGCTCATCGTCCAAATGGGCAACTGGGTCTTTCAAGAGGCCGCTCGGCTTGCCAGAACACTTGCCGACCAGCACGAAGGCAACGCACCGGACATCGCCATCAACGTCTCGCCACGGCAGCTTCGCGAGCCTGACATGGTCGACCGTTTGATTCAGGTCATGCAAGACCATCGTCTTCCGCGGGGCTGCATCGCGGTTGAAGTCACCGAGACCGCGCTGATCGAAGACCCACGCGCCGCCGCCGAGCAACTCGCCGCGCTTCGAAGCCACGGCATCCGAGTCTGCCTCGACGACTTCGGTGTCGGATACTCGTCCTTGTCTTGGCTCCTCGACTACCCCTTCGATGTCCTCAAGATCGACCGAAGCTTCGTCACCGAGCTTCCAACCTGCGACCGACGCCGAGCGATCGTACGCGCGGTGTGTGACCTCGCGAAGGCCTGCCAAGTACAGGTCGTCTGCGAAGGCATCGAAACAGAGGAGCAAGCCGCGGTGTTCTTGGAGCTCGGCGGACGCTTTGGCCAAGGCTACCTCTACGCCCGCCCCGCACCCGCCAAGTGGATCTGTGAGAAGCGAAAAGAAGGACC
>Ga0315320_10003175_pt1 | contig 13515 bp, 11 predicted proteins | sample M140m21515metaG_FD_203458 | JGI IMG/M metagenome (GOLD analysis project Ga0315320, IMG submission 203458) | Ammonia-oxidizing marine archaeal communities from Monterey Bay, California, United States - M1 40m 21515 | ecosystem: Environmental > Aquatic > Marine > Coastal | place: USA: California...
CCACGTATTGTCGGCAAAAATCAAAACGTGATGCAATTCACTTTTGAGCGCGACGGCGTCATCGAGAAAGGTATCCTTTTCAAAATGCAAGAACGCTATCAGCAACTTGCTGCCGGCGACATTATTGACGTCGTTTTTAACGCCAACCTTAACCACTTCCGCGGACGCTCCACGGTGCAATGGTTACTACTCGACATTCGTAGCCCCGGAAGTTAATGTTCCTTCGACGCATCCCCGTCTTATCCTCAATCCTAAAAATCGCTCGCCGACTTTACGATTGGATGCTTGCCTTCGCTGACAAACCATCCGCGCCTAAGGCGTTGTTTTGGCTATCGTTTGCCGAGTCGAGCTTTTTCCCCTTACCACCCGACCCGCTATTAATTGCAATGGGTGCTGGACGGCCATCACGCGCGTTACGCTTTGCAGCCATAACGACTGTGGCTTCGGTGCTTGGAGCTTTACTCGGTTATTTGATAGGCGCGTATTTAATGGATAGCGCCGGCACTTACTTGCTCGATATCTACGACGCTGAACGCCACACCTGGGGTAAAATCGAAGACTGGTACGTAAGCTACGGAATTATCGCGTTGCTGCTAGCTGCGGTAACTCCTATCCCCTTCAAAGTATTCACTATCGCTAGCGGTGCAATGGGACTCGGGGTTTTGCCTTTCGTTGCTGCCTGCGCTATCGGTCGGGGCGCGCGTTTTTTTCTTGAAGGTTTTCTACTACTCCAATTCGGAGAACCCATTGTTAAAGTCCTCGATAAATGGTTTGACCTCGCAGCCATCGTTTTTGTAGCGATGCTTGCCGGCGGTTTCCTGTTAATAAAATACATCTAATGCCTAACAGCACCTCCCCAGAAAAACGCCTACTCGCCATCGACGGCACTGCTCTAGCGTTTCGCGCATTCTTCGCCATCCGCCACTTAACCGACAAGCAAGGACGCCCTACGGGAGCGCTTTACGGTTACATTACTTCGCTACTGCGAGCAATGAAAGATCATCCGTCTAAATACGTCGCCGTTGTGTGGGATTTGCCTGGCCCCACTTTTCGCCACAAGATGGACGACCAATACAAGGCTAACCGCGACGAGCTCGACGAAGATTTAGCACTACAGTTTCCGTGGATGCGCGAGGTTACCGAGCTCATGGGTCTGCCGCAGCTGTCACGCGAAGGCTTCGAGGCCGACGATGTTATTGCTTCGCTCGCTGTTCAAGCACCGCAATCTGGTTTACAGGTGCGTATGTTCACCAGTGATAAAGATCTTGCACAAAATGTAACGGACATGGCGCTGCAATGTCCGCCGCCGCGCAAAGCGGATTCAGAAACGATCATCATGGGTCCTGCTGAAGTCGAAGAAAAGTTCGGTCTGCCGCCAGAGATGATGGCACAGTACCAAGCTTTCGTTGGCGACAGTTCTGACAATATTAAAGGCATGCCAGGTGTGGGTCCCAAGCGCGCGACTACTTTGCTGCAGAAGTATGGATCACTGGAAAAGGTTTTAAATGACGGACCCGAAAACGAGAAAGGTAAGCTGGCCGAGAACTTAGCGGCTCACGCGGACACCGTGCGCCACGCCTTGAAGATGGTAACTATGGTTACCGATTTAGATTTGGGCGACTTCAACGATTTAGTGCCCGGCGAGCTACACGGTGAAGATCTGCAAGCTTTCTGCAAAGACCATTCCCTGAATACTTTGGGCGATCGCTTCGCCGAAATGGCCGCCAGCGATAATGCCAGCGAGGCCGAGAGCACTGAGATTGCCACCGACTACGATGACTCACGTAATTACCAATGCGTGACAAGCACCGAGCACCTGGTTGCTCTAGAAAAAGAAATGCGCGCGGCTAAAGCCTTCGCTTTCGATACCGAGACTACTGCTATTGATCCGATGTTGGCCAAACTGGTTGGCATGTCGTTTAGCTGTAAGGCTGGCACTGCATATTACGTACCATGCATGGGTTCACAAGCACCCAAAGGCCCGGACGGCAATAGCGCTGTCGCATTCTTATCTACATTGTTGGCCGATGCCAGCATCGAGAAGTTTGGGCAAAATTTTAAATACGATGCACATATCATGCGCCGTCACGATGCGCCCATTAGCGGATTATGCTTCGACACCATGATTGCGCACTCGCTGCTTGACCCGCTCAATAGGCACAACCTAGACGCGATGGCCTTGCAGCATTTCAACATCAACAAGATACCGACTAAAGAGTTACTCGGTACTGGCAAAAACGCCCTGACCATGGATTTGCTGCCCGTCGATGTCGTGAGTGAATATGCTTGCGAAGATGCCGACGTCACGCTGCAGCTAACTTTAAAACTTCGCGAGCAAATTAAAGAGCAGGGCTTTAGCGCATTATTCGATAACGTCGAAGTACCGCTTGCGCATGTGCTGACTGAGATTGAAGCCAACGGAGTTAGGCTTGATTCCTCGCGCTTAAGCGATTTGCGTTTGCGTCTCGCCAAGCGTCAACAACAACTCGAGACCACCATCTTCGGTATTGCTGGCCAAGTGTTTAATCTAAACTCGCCAAAGCAACTAGGACCCATCTTATTCGAGCATCTAGAGATACAAAAAGAGCGGGCGCGTATCCGGGTAGGCAAGACCAAAACAGGATACAAGACGGATGCCGCTACTCTAGAAAAATACGCGGGCATCGAAATCGTCGACGCGATTTTGGATTACCGTAAGACGAGCAAGTTGATGAGTACTTACGTCGATGCGCTGCCCACTTATATTCATCCGCAAACTGATTGCGTCCACACTTCTTTTAATCAGGCCTTAGTAGCAACAGGACGTTTGTCTTCGTCTAACCCCAACATGCAAAACATTCCGATTCGCAGTGACGAGGGACGAGAGATTCGCCGGGCTTTTGTGCCATTGAAGCCTGATTGGGTAATGATGTCGGCTGATTACTCGCAAGTCGAGTTGCGCGTGGTTGCGCATTTGTCCGGTGACGAGTCGTTGATTACCGCTTTCAATAACGGAGTCGACATTCACGCTCACACCGCGGCTGCGATTAATGGCATTAAAATTGGCGATGTCGATTCCGAGATGCGCTCAAAAGCCAAGGCCGTCAACTTCGGCATTCTTTACGGCATGGGGCCGCACCGCCTCGGCCAACAAACGGGCATGAGTTTTTCGGAGGCACAAGACTTCATCGAACAATACTTCGAGGCCTTCCCCAAGGTGCGTGAATGGATTGACGCTACACTTGAAACGGCGCGCAACGAAGAGCAGGTCTCGACATTGTTCGGGCGTATTCGCCCTACTCCAGACGTTAATTCGAGCGACGGCCGCGTACGGTCTGGCGCCGAGAACATGGCGGTCAATACTCCCGTGCAGGGTTCGGCCGCTGATTTAATCAAAATGGCGATGATTAATGTCAGCAATGCGATGCGCGACGAGAAGCTCGAGGCACGGATGATCTTGCAAGTGCACGACGAATTAGTTTTTGATTGCCCAGCTGCCGAACTAGAAAAATTACAGCAGTTAGTCCGTAGAGAAATGGAGCAGGTCTACGATATGCTCGTGCCCTTGAAAGTTGACATCGGCCATGGACCAGACTGGTCCGCCGCTCACTAAAAATGCCCCCGACTCTAAGCGTCCTTTTCATCCTCGGCATCTTGCTCGCAAGCGGCATGGTCGTAGGCTGGCTGGCGCATAAATTTAAGTTACCGACTCTAACCGGCTACCTGACCGCTGGTGTCGGCATCAACTACTTTGCGCATCACATTGGTGTCGAACATGAAAGCCTCGAGACTTTGCGTCTACCGATTAACGATTTTGCGATGGCATTAGCGCTGTTCGTATTAGGCGGTCAGTTCAAGCGACGCCCAGGGGCCAGCCATAGCCGCGAACAACCCGCGACTCTGATTCGCGCGTCGCTGACGGAATCGCTATTTACTTTCACAATAGTTGGCGTATTGTGCACCGTCGCTATGCACGACATTAAAGGCGGTATCCTGCTTGGCGTGCTTGCAATCGCCGTCGCCCCGGCCACCACTCTTGAAGTTCTACATGAGTACGGTGCAAAAGGTCGCGCGACACGCACTTTGAAAACGCTTACGGCGTTATCCAATGTTTGGGCAATTTTCGCCTTCGAATTAGTGATACTGTTATTTATAGCTATCACCGGAGCTAGTGACATTGGCCTTAGCGGTCCGATATGGGACGCCGCCGGTTCGGTGATCTACGGCCTGATTGCCGGTCACCTGCTCATCCTTTTTCAAGAGCGACTCGGCGCCGGCAATTATGTCGTGCCGTTGCTAGTAGTTATCTTACTAACCATTGGTTTCTGCGAGCTAACTGATGTGCCGCACATGTTGGCCTTCTTGGCGACCGGAGCAGTGGTTGCCAACCGCTCGTCCTTTTTCGACCACATCACCGGGGCAATGGAAGGTTACGCGAAGCCCGCATTCGTGTTGTTCTTCGTGCTAAGCGGCAGTCACTTGCAGTTTGATGTGATGAGAGACAATTGGCTCGTTGTTGGGCTCTACGTCTTAGGCAGAGTGATTGGCAAAATACTTGGCACCCATGTTGGGTTCAATGGTTTTAAATCAACACCAAAGCTATCTTCCGCGAAAAATCCACCGATTGGTCTAGGCTTACTTTGCCAAGCTGGCGCAGCTATCGCACTTGCGGGTTATGTCTCGCGCTATAACGAAGAGCTGTCTGAAACCTTACTCGCAATAATCCTTGGCTCAGTTGTTGTCTTCGAATTAATAGGCCCTCTACTCGTTAAGCGCGTTGTCATTTCTGCGGGTGAGGTCGACGTCGGCCACTTGCTTTCGCGAAGCCAATACAGCACTAGCAGTTCAAGTTGGTTTAAGGCCATTAAGCGCACACTATTCGCGACGCAAAATCTCATCGCCAGTGACCCTAACGAAGTCTTCGTTCGCGACATCATGAAGCCAAGCACCGGCGCTTTGCAACGCAACGACTCGATGGACAAGATCTTGTATTTTGCAAATCATTCGCCGTTTAACCATTTCCCAGTCGTGGACCGTGAAAACATGTTGCTCGGCATCATCGTCTTGAAAGACCTAAGTGAAGTCGCCTACGACCAACACATTGCCAGCGTCATCACCGCCGAAGACGTTATCTCGCTGTCAACCGAGCAAGCCTCTATTAGTGCTGGCAGCAGCCTTTCTGATGCGCTAGCGCTCTTCCAAGACTTCGACGGCAATACAGTCGCAGTGGTCGAAGATAGTACCACCCCAGTAATGTGCGGTATGCTCGAGCGTACCGAAGTGATAAACCTAGCGCGCCGCTTTCAAGCGAAAGCTTCGCACTAGGCTTGTCGTTAGCTTAAACCGCTAGTTATTGCTGAACTTGCTTGCTCTCGCCAAGACCAACAAGCATTTTTGTTAGTTCAGACAAATCTAAAACAGTCGGTACAGCGGGATCGTCACTATTAAGAGTTACCTCGGGTAAATTCAAATTGTCGGCAGCCTCTAGAGCAAGCATAATTGCACCGCCCTTTGAATTAAGAGCTTGAGTGCGCAACTCTTTCATTAAAGCATCGGCCTCAGCTAGATAGAAAGCGCCACGCGCCTCAGCCTTTACACGCTCGGCCTTACCTTCAGAAATTGTTTCGACCGAATAAATATTAGCCTCCGCATCAATCTCAGCAATCAGCACTTGATACTCGGACATCTTCTCTTGAATTTGCTTCTCCCAATCTTGAGTCTTAGCCATCTCGGCAGCAACAATTTGACGCTCAATAAGGTTAACAGTTTTCTCTTCTTCAGCCACTAAGGTTTGTGCACGGTCAAGCAAAGCCTTCTGGCGAAAGTACTGCTTCTCTTGTAACTTACTCTCGTAATCGGCTTGAAACTGCAACTTGCGAATCAAAATCGACTCTGCCACACAGTGAAACTCTTGCAATCTACTATTTAACAGCGGCAAAGTATCCGCAACACGAGAAAGGCGCAAATCGGTGAGCTGCAAATCTTCCGACGTTAGCTTCGGTAACTCTTGGCGTAACTCTGCCATTACCACAGATTTCACACGGTCAGCATAGTGCTCTTTTAGGCCATCCATGACGATTTTATGTGCTTCGCCTGGGATAATTCGATAGGCTACAGACAATTCGAAAGTAACTACGTTGTTGTCCGTAGTACGAATTTCTAGCGGCTTAGCCCATGTAGAAACCGAATTACTTGAGTAACTATTTGATTGACCGCTCGTGAAGTGCAAGAAGTGAGTACGGGTCGGTAAGTAGTGCCATTTGTGGTAGCCGCTAATACCAAGACGGAAGCCCGTCGAAAAGTCATCTTCAATAATGCCTCCGCCCCACTGATTCTGCTTTACGCCTACTGTAGCTGGCGGAATTCTCTTGAACAACAGCGCGGTAACAAGCGGTGCTACCACTAAAAGAACTATTAATGTAATGAGAGTACGCTTCACTGTTGACCTCCTGGTGTTAGTTGCAGCCCAGAATGCTCAAGGCGCGTCGGCGCAGGATCGCGACGATATGGGATGATGGTGAATTTAATCGAACTGAATTTTTGTGCAAGTTTTTCGCGAACTAATATCTCGCCCTGCAAAGCAAGCGCCTCTACCTGAGCACGCAAACCTTCGGCCTGCTTTTCTGCCTGCACCTTCAGACCTTCGGCCTGTTGCTTATTAGCAAGCTCCAGAGCAAGGCCAGATGCGGAATCCTCAATTTTTTGCGCATCGGCATTTTTAGTTAACTTAACAGCTTCTTTAGTAGCAGTAATACGGTCAGCCTCGAGAGTACCTAGCAACAGCTCGTATTCCGTCGCTTTATCGCGCTCGATGTTAGCAAGACGGCGTTCGCGCTCGCGAGTTAACTGGATAGCTTGAGCCTTGAGTTTTTCCACTTCCTGGTTTGCTACTTTACGATCTTCAATCGCCTTTTCGTAGCGCGCTTCGAACTGTGGCTTGGGAGTGATGATTTGCATAATAATCACTCCGTGCTCAGCGAGCATTTCGTTGAGACGGTTTTCAGATGAAGCCGTGGCAGTGTTGTAGTTGGACGGATCAGCCACTTCTTCTGCAGAAAAACGACCGAACTCGTCACGCAGTACAGAACGCGCATATGACTTCACCCAGTTACTTTTGAAAGCTGTTCCTGAGCCAGAGTCGGCAAGAATGATGCCCGCCTTCATCGGGTCAATACGGTATTGGATTTCTAGGGTTTCAAACCAGAAGTTAGAGCCGTCATTGGCACGTACCGTCAGCTTCGACACGTGATTAGAGTCAACATCGCGATCACCTTCCATTATGAATTTATTAGGCGACTTATCAAACAAAAATGCTTGAGCAGCAAACGGCATAAAGATTTTAAAGCCCGGTGTGTTATACACTTCGACATTGCCGGTGATGTAGTTAACGACAACGCAGGCTTGCGAGTCTTCTACTTCGATGATGCCACCTTTACCGCTAATGAAAGCCGCCATTAAGAAGAAGAAAACAACAAAGACAGCGCCGCCAACGACCAACCGCCTCTTTATCTTAGGATTCAATGGCCCCCCCGGAGATACCGGCGGCGGAGTGCCAAAATTGGGAAATTCTGATGAAGAGTTCATGCGCCTATCATAACATATGCGCATGGTCGCATCTGTGCCCCGCTTCGCCTCACTCGCCAAAATCATCTTCATCAGCAGCTGTGTCGCGGCCAGCTGCACATTGTTGGGAATGGTCTATGACAGCTTCGCGATATTCACCCACTTCATTTGCTATTTCCTGGCATACTCTGCAGTGATAGCTGTTTTAACATCCACCACGTTTTTCGCCAGGTGCGTGTGGTCGCCATCCAAATGGCGTAAAGGGGCGGTGTTTGTGGTGTTCGTGCAGGCTCTAGTACCACTCAGCCTGCTGATACCGAACCGCAGTGTCGAACTTAATAATCCCGAAAAGTTCTCCGTAACGTGGATGAATCTGCACTATGAAACGGCAGCGGTCAATGAGCTGGTGCAAATCGTAAAAAAGCGACCGTCGGATATCGTGGTGGTAGCCGAAGCGAGAATCCAGCAGTTGGCAGAGGCCTTTAGTGACTACCCTTTCTCCAGCGAAGTAACGAGTGCTTCCTTGTATGTCTTCTCCAAATTCCCTTTGTCGAAGGTGACGTCCGTAAGCAACGATAACGACCGCGATTTTCTAGTGGTAGAAGTAAGAGTAAAGCGTCGGCAGTTCACTTTGCTAGCAGCTCACGTCAGGTGGCCTATCTACAGTGAACACGCCAAGACTTTGGCTAATGCCGCACAATGGGCAACACGCAGTGAAAACGCAATAGTTCTTGGTGACTTGAATTCAACACCGTGGGCTGCGCCCTTTCGAAGAATGTTGCGCGATGGCAATTTAAAGCATTCGCGTCAAGGATATGGCTGGCTAAATTCATGGCACATCGATAGCGACAAACATTTCGGACTACCGATTGATCACATCACGTACCGCGGACAAATCAATAATACAAAATTCGAGTTGATAGAAACAAAGCACTCTGATCACAGCGCGATTCGCGGAGAGTATGTCTTAGCCGGCAAACTCACCCGCAAACCGCGCGATTAACTGTTCGTTGCCCTCGGTTGGCGGCATATCAACAAACTGCAAGCCACTAAATGAGCGGTACCAAGTCATTTGACGGCGAATCAGAACATTCGTTTGGCTGATGCACTTTTCAAGCGCCGAGGGCAAATCGCATTCGCCAGCGAGATGATCTAGAAGCTGCTTGTAGCCGATTGCCTTGGACGAAGTCTTGCCGAAGCCACCGCCGTCGAGAATACCTTGGATCTCGTTGAGCAAACCTCCCTCGAACATTTCCTTGAAACGCGTACGTACGCGTTGGTGCAGTATCTCTCGCGGCCAGTCTAGGACCCAGGCACATTCATCGACATGGTTGCTAGGATTCCATTGCTGCTGCCAGTCGGTCAAGCTACGGCCTGTCGAATGCCATGTTTCGAGGGCGCGTAACAAGCGCCGATGGTCATTCGGATGAATGCGCCCAAAAGCATCGGGGTCGACTTTTTGCAATTCATCACGCAGCACCATAACGCCTTCGTCTTGCAAGCGCTGCGCAAGCTCGTCCCGTAACTGCGCGCTTACTTCGGGCAAATCTATCAAACCAAAAGCCAAGGCCTTAAACCACATCGTGGTTCCGCCGACGTACAAAGCGTTTTTGCCTTGTTCGCGCAACTGGCGTTCTACTTCCTGAGTCAATCTGATGTATTGAGCGACCGAGAACTCGTTGTTCGCATCGACGACATCAATTAAATGGTGTGGCACCTGCGCCATCTCTGCGGTACTTGGCTTCGCCGTGCCCATGTCCATGCCACGGTAAACCAGCATCGAATCTAGGGAAATAATTTCGGCATTCATCAACGGCGCTAACTTCAAAGCAATTTCCGTTTTCCCCGAGGCCGTTGGCCCGAGTAAGAATGCGCGCTTCATCATTTATCCTTCGGGGTCAACACCGCAACCGCGCGCTTTGAATCATCGAACAAATTCTCGGCAGCATCTTGAATGTCGGCAAGACTGATTGCTTGTAGTTCATCGAGAGCAGAAAATATTTCATTCCCGGCCAACATACTCGATAACACCGAAGAAGCCACCGCTGAGGGTGTCTGTAAACCAGAGACGATACCGCCCCATGCCGCTTTGCGCAGTCGCTCAAAGTCAGAAGCCTTTATCTTGTTAGCGATGAATTTGTCACAAGCTTGAGTAATGTTGTCAACGAACTTTTGCGGCTTATCGCAAATCCCCGACATAATCACATGACCCCACGTTTCATCTGCCGACCAATAAGCACTAAAGCTATCATCGATTATTTCGGCTGCATACAGTTCTTGCCGCAATTCCGACGACTTTCCGAACATCAGATCAAGCAACAATGACGCAACGATACGCTGGCGCAATCGCAATTGCCCATCTGCTTCGACCTCACGTTGAGCGTAGCCAATAAAGACATAAGGGCGCGTCACCGCAAATTCCTCTTCGACATAACCCGTCAAACGCGTGCTGGTAGCATCATCCGACGACCGCTCGGCAATAGCAGTATCGTCCGTGCGCAATAACGGCTCGAGCTTTTGCTTCATTTCTTCGACATCGAAGTCTCCGGCAATGGCCAAGCGCAGTGCTTGCGGGACATAAAAACCGTCGTAACAGCGCTGCAAATCTGTTGCGTTAATACGCGCAACATCCTCAAGAGTACCGCCCGGTCCCACGCGCATGGAATGCGATTCATACATCGCCTCGTGCAGCAGAAATGTACCTCGGTACCCTGGGCTGTCTTGATACATCCGTACTTCTTGCTCGATGATGCCGCGCTCTTTATCAACGCGCTCTTCAGTAATCAGCGGGTCTTGCACAAAGTCGAGCAGGACCTCTAAGCACTCATCGAAATGGGCGGCCGTCGAAAAGTAATAAGTGGTTTGGCAAAAAGAAGTACCGCCATTAAAGTTGGCGCCCAAACGATTGAATCTATCAAAAACTTTTTCTTGGCGCCCTTCGAACAACTTGTGTTCTAAATAATGCGCGGAGCCCGTAGGGACTTGATGATCGTCGCCGTTAGGCATAACGAAATGCAAGTCGTTACCCCCGAAACGTAAACCAAAGTGTGCTGCTGTCGTATGGAATCCGGGAGTCGGAATGAGAGCAATTTGAATGCCGTTGGCCGTTTCTAGCAAATGGACGGTCTCTTCCAATTGCGGATGCTTAATGGTGCGAGTAGTCTTCATTATTCAGCAGCGGACAAGAGGTAAACGAGATCAGGCTGCCATCCGGTGGCTGCTTGTTGGATTTGTTCGGCGGTCAACCGCTGGCAAGCCTCAGCGCGAATAGCTGGCGTTGCGTTAAGACCTAGGACGTGGTTGCCATGATAGAACGAAGCCATCGCACCTGGTGAGTCGGCGAGCGCTGCTAAACCGTTTAAGCGGTTGGCCTGAGACAGCTCCATCTCGTAAGCTGTAGGGCCTTCGATTGCTAGCAAATCGATTTGCCTGAACACCTCGGCTTCCACCTCTGCCGCCGAGCTAGCGTCAATACCAGCACTTATAGACAGGATGTGCTTGCGACCATGCAGCTGCGAGTAAATACCATAAGCCAACGATTTTTCTTCACGCACTTTTTGGAATAGACGTCCGTGCGAGCCTCCGCCCAAAATGGAACATGCGGCGATGAGTGCTTCACGGCCGGCGATTTCTTGAGGAAGATGTAAACGTAAACCAATGTGTAGCTTGGCTTGTTCCATTTCGAGATGCTCGTTCACGTGACGCAATGCGCTAGGGAATTTAATAGATGGCTCGGCAAGCGCAATGACATCGCGTTGCATGTCAAACCGCTGCGCCGCCCAATGCTTAACTTTGTCAACATTTGCTGACCCCGAGCAAATAATGGTTACTTCGGCACGTTGAATGATTTCGAGGCGCGCGTCTTCAAGTTGCTGCGCTGTTACTGCGGCAACGGCTTCGGAGCTTTCCCATGACAGCTTGCCGTATTCTTCATCGGCGCACATCACGCTTTTAAATCTTTCGCTAGCATACTCACCACGATCGTCTTTGCGCTCGTCCAACATATCAAGCAAGTTTTTACGTTCGCGCTCGAGATACTTAGTCTCGAAAAGTTCACCTGCGCCCTGTCCGCGTAGAGGCTCAAAAAGAATACCAGTAGCGAGATCAAGGATGGGCACTAACACTTCTTCGCCAGATGGCAGAAACTGTTCACCAAGACAACTCATTTGGATGCCGACTATATGAGATTCACAAGATCGCTCGGTGTAAAGCTCGCAAGAGGCGCCAAACAGGTTTTGCGACTCTCGAGCCAAGCTGGTTTGGTCAGGAAACTGTGCAGAGCCTTGCTCGAGAACGTCAAGTAGCAAACTGCGAGCGGCACGGCTGGCATCGAGCGGCAATTCAAACAATATTTGAACGACGCCACGCTTAAAGCGCTGGTCAGTGATGCCCAGCAATGTTACTCCGTTTGCTGGGCTATGAAATTCAGGAATGGTCTGTAAAAAAGACATCGGGGACGTATCCTATTACAATCAAATGAGCATTGCGACGCCCTTCTTGTATCTTCTTGCCAGCTTCGTTGCGCAAGACACAGCCAGTAGCACTTCCACTGAGGCTGAGGCGTTAATGCGTGAAGTAGCCGCGGCACAATTTAGCGACGCAAACGCTACCCCTATGACCCGTTTTGAGGTTCAACTGTTTTTGCGTGAACGCGGCGAGCATCCACGCGAATTTGGCTTCTTGCTGAACTATGCCAGCCACCCGCAAGAAACATTCGAACTAGCTATCGACGATGTAGAGAGCAACACGCAGATACGAAAGGGCTTTGACGGCAAAGAATATTGGCTACGCCAGGCAGGCGAAGAAAAGCAAATATTATCCGGCCGAGAATTCACTGAAGATCGCCAGGCGATTGAAGATGGCCTAACGTTGAGCTCGGACTTAATGGTACTGCTCGATTTAGGACAATTCGCCGATAACAATCCGCCGACCAAGCTAACAACTAGCGATACAGGCACGCGCATTCTTGAAGGTACGGTTACACGCCAGCAGCAGCTTTACACCTACCGTATTCATCTAGACGCCGAACAAGTGCTTCCAAGCATGGTTGATTTTATCCTGTACGACGACGAGCAACAGCAAGTACAGTTCCAACGCTTTTCGACTTTGGCGTATAAGGCTTACGCGGGGCGTCAAATCCCGCAAGTCTTATGCGAATTCGATAGCAACGACAGCAAGGCTCTACCGCAGCGCATTTACGAGATACACCACCTAAGTTGGGGGTCGCATCCATCGCTGCCTAGCGACGATAAAAAGCCTTCTCAAGGTCAACGTAACTAAGGAACACGCGCACCGGTCGGCCGTGGGCGCAAGTACGATCTTGCGGTAAGTCGCCGCCGCGCTTTAACAGCGAACGCAACGCATCTTCGCCAACGTAATCGCCCGCCATGACCGCTGAGCGACACGACATCGAATACAACATTTCTTCTTGGATTTGCTCTGGCGATGGTGCGCGTGATTGGCTCAAAATTTCTAGCAAGTCTTCGACCAAAGATTCTGGGCGTAACTTCTTAAGACGCGCAGGTACCCCATTGATAGCCAAGGTTGTCGTGCCAAACTCAGACACATCGACACCAAGTTTGCGGAATACCGCTTTGTTGTCAACCAACGACTGAACTTCTTCGCGACTGAGATCCACTAAAGCGGGCACTAGCAGAGGCTGCATAACCACTTCACCTTCGCGGATTTCGCGGCGCAGTTCTTCGAGATTAACCCGTTCATGCAATGCATGTTGGTCAATAATTTCAACACCACCCTCTATTTCGCGAAACAAGAAAGTGTTACGCACCGACAAAAAGTTTTGTGTGCCAACGGTGTCATCAATGGCACCTATCGGACGTGCGTCGGCAGTTGCCAAGGGATGCTGACTATAAGCACCGCCACCTTCAGACATCGATCCGCCACAGAATTGGGCAGAGGAAGATGCTGTGTAAGCTCCGCCGACACCACCCGCCGAACGTGTCGACCAATTTG
>Ga0315320_10003185_pt1 | contig 13503 bp, 7 predicted proteins | sample M140m21515metaG_FD_203458 | JGI IMG/M metagenome (GOLD analysis project Ga0315320, IMG submission 203458) | Ammonia-oxidizing marine archaeal communities from Monterey Bay, California, United States - M1 40m 21515 | ecosystem: Environmental > Aquatic > Marine > Coastal | place: USA: California...
TCCGAGGGTCGAATTGTGTTTGCGGGTGTCGTGTGCATTAATCTGATTGCACCACGCACCTTGGGTTATTGAGCAAACCAGTTTTGGCAACCACCTTCCCGTTCGGTTCGCACGTTGCTGTGGGTTGGAAATTTGAAGGTCGACAAGACCTTGCGCTGTGCCCGTGGAGTCGTCGTTGGATTGCTGAAAGCCGCAGATCTGAAAATAGTGATTCTCCTAAGTTTAAATGTTTGAAGATGGTTTGAGACGATAGGGGGTGTTGGTGAACAAGTTGGGGTTGGCAGTGGGGGGGCGGCAGGTCATGACACGAGCTTGAACCGGGTGATTTTTTACGAATGTGTGGCTTGTGTTTCTTGGAAGTAAGATGGATTTGATATACTCGCCGTTCGGCCCGCGTGGGGGGCAGTGATTTCGAACGCATGTGGGGATACATGGGGTGTGACTGAAGATAATCGTACTGACGTCACTGAAGATGAAGGTCCGGAATCTCGTTCAGTAGATTCGGATGATCTGGTTGGTGAACTGAAACAGATAGGGCGTTATCGCGTCGAAAAGATTTTGGGCGAAGGGGGCTTTGGCCGAGTTTATCTTGCGCATGATGAGCAGTTGCAGAGATCTGTTGCGATCAAAGTGCCCCATGGCAGATTGGTTGCCGATCAGGACGACGCACGAGCTTATCTGGCGGAAGCCCAGATGGTGGCGAAGCTAGACCATCCCAGTATTGTCCCCGTCCATGATGTGGGGGTGACGTCGGAATGCCCATGTTATGTGGTTTCCAAGTACGTCGAAGGCACTGACCTTGCGAATGAATTGAAGCATCGCCAATTCACCCCTGTAGAAGTTGCTGAACTTGTAGCAACGATAGCTGAGGCGATTCATTACGCACATAAAAAAGGGATCGTGCATCGTGACCTCAAGCCGGGGAACATCCTTCTGGACCAGAAGGCGAAACCGTATGTCGTTGATTTTGGGCTCGCTTTGAAGGAGGAGGACATCGGCACTGGGCCACGCTGTGCCGGAACGCCAGCTTACATGAGCCCGGAGCAGGCAAGTGGTGAAGGGCATCGGGTGGATGGTCGTAGTGACATCTTTAGCCTCGGTGTGGTTTGTTACGAGTTATTGTCCGGTAGAAAACCGTTTCGAGGTAAAACGAGGTCGGAACTGTTTCATCAGGTGATCAGCTGTGATGCGAAACCACTGCGGCAGTATGACGAGACGCTGTCGCCGGAATTGGAACGCATTTGTTTCAAAGCGTTGGCAAAGCGAGTGTCAGATCGATATCTCTCCGCCTTCGATCTCGCAGAAGATTTGCGTATGGCAGCGGCGGGGATTCTGAGCCAGAGGACAAGCGACGAATCGACACGCGTTTTTTCAGGGGCGGTGGATACAGATTCTGGTGGACACAGCAAAAGATCAGGGTTGTCATTGGACTTTTCTCATGACGCTGAGACAGGTCTGCCCTCAGACATTGGGTCTTCTGCCATTGTTCCAAAGGGACTTCGGTCGTTTGATTCCCATGACGCCGACTTTTTCTTTGACCTTTTGCCGGGACCACGGGATCGAGAGGGGCTACCAGACTGCCTGCGTTTCTGGAAACGTAAAATTGAAGAGACTGATGTTGATGAAACCTTTTCCATTGGTTTGATTTATGGACCCTCGGGGTGCGGTAAGTCTTCCCTGGTAAAAGCCGGGTTGTTGCCGTGTTTGTCAGGCGATGTGATTCCTGTTTATTTGGAAGCGGCGGCCGGGGAAACTGAGTCCCGTTTGCTGCGTTGTTTGAGAAAGAGTTGTCCCGAGGTCAGTCGCGGGCTGAAGCTGAAGGAAACATTAGCCTCCTTGAGACGCGGGGAGGGCGTGTTGGCTGGTAAGAAGGTGTTGATCGTCATCGACCAGTTCGAGCAGTGGCTGCATACCACTGATACGAATGATAGAACTGAACTGGTGCAGGCATTACGGCAATGCTCAGGAGGAACGGTGCAATGCATTGTGATGGTGCGAGATGATTTCTGGTTGGCTGTCAGTCGGTTTTTTCGCGATTTGGAAGTGCGTTTGGTTGAAGGAGAGAACAGTGGTCTGGCAGATTTGTTCGATTCCCATCATGCCCAAAAAGTACTCATAGCGTTCGGGAAAGCGCACGGCAGGTTGCCACGGGATAGCAACCTGATGAGTAAGGAGCAGCTAGCGTTCATCAAACAGTCTGTCGACGGGATGAGCGAGAATGGCAAGGTGGTCTGCGTGAGGCTGGCTCTGTATGCCGAGATGATGAAGGCGAAAGATTGGACGCTCGCGGCCCTGAAGGCAGTGGGGGGAACCAAAGGTGTAGGTGTTGCATTCCTTGACGAAACTTTCAGCTCCAATACCTCGCCACCTGAGTACCGTTACCATCAGCGGGCCGCGCGTCGGGTGCTTCACAGTCTTTTGCCTGATAGCCGAACATTAATCAAAGGGCATATGCGCCCAGTTGCTGACTTACCTGAGGTGTGTGGCTATCAAGATCGTCCAAAAGATTTTGCTGAGCTCATTCGAGTTCTTGACGTCGAACTGCGACTTATCAGTCGCACCGACCCCGACGGTAGAACCGTTGATGATGACGATCCCACTGAGTCAGGACCTGCTGAGGAAGGACATTCTGACGCGGGTGTGAGTCAGACAGGGATTCAGAAGAACGGCAAGCGTCAGGAATATTATCAGCTCACGCATGATTACCTTGTGCCAGCCATCCGTGAGTGGTTGACTCGAAAACAGCGGGAGACTCGACGGGGCAGGGCAGCGTTGAAACTTTCCGAGCTCGCTTCTGTTTGGACAGGAGGGCAGGAGAATCGGTATCTGCCAACCTTCATTGAGTGGGTCCGCGTGCGCGTGTTGACAGATTCAAAACGTTGGTCACAAACGGAGCGAGCCATGATGGCACGGTCGCGACGTGTGCATGGCATTCGAGTGTGTCTGGCACTAGCCGTGATCTTTGTCGTATTGATTAGCTTTTCAACGTTGGAAGCAGCTCGTCAGCGTCAGCAAGCTTTGTTGATAAGCCAGCAGAAGGAGGCTGATCGACGAGTGCTGGCGGCAACTTTAGTGGACAGCTTGTTGGAAGCCGATGTTTCAAAAGTCAATCAGATCATCGCCCGGCTGCCTGCCTATTCTGCTGATGTTGATGATGACCTGAGATTGGTGGTGCAGAATGAGGCAGATGATTCAAATGCAAAACTCCATGCTGCCTTGGCACTGTTGCCAAATGATAAATCAGTTCTGCCTTTCTTGAAGGCACGCTTGCTCACGGTTAGTGCCGAGCAATTCCCTGTCGTACGGGATCTGATGTTCTCGGATCGCGCCGAAGTGATTGATCATTGCTGGGAAAGGATTGAAAGCGGAGGTAAAACACTGGAGCGGTTTCGTGCGGCCTGTTTTTTGGCGAACTACGATCCCGAGAGTTCCAAGTGGCAGGACGAGGGATTATGCAGATTCATCTCGGATGAACTGGTGAAGTCTGATCCAACCGAGTTGTTGCAGTGGACGCAGGCATTTGAACCGGTACGTGCTGCTCTTATTATTCCTCTGACTGTCATTCATGCAGAGAAGGATCGTGGTGATTCGAAACGGGAATTTGCGACCAGTGTGGTGACGCGGTATCTCAAGGATGATCCAGAGCAGCTTTTTGATTTGCTTGATAACGCCAACGATAAGCAGTTTGCTTTGATTGCGAATGCTTTGCATGGCCATCGGGAACGCGCCATCGAACTTGCATTTGCTCAATTGGCTGAGTCTGCGGACGGAGAGGAACTGGATGTGCTTCGCGATGAGCTGGCAATGCGACAGGCAGCAGCAGCGACTCTCTTGATGCACCTGGAGCTTAGTGATTCCGTATGGCCGCTGTTGAAGCGCACCGCAGACCCGGGGCTGCGTGGTCATTTGATCCATGGGCTGGCAACTCGTTCATCAAACCCTGAGATGCTGATCTCTCGCTTCAAGGAAGAGAACGATAAGGGAATTCGCTGTGCTATCCTTCTGTCACTGGGAAAGCACGAGTTATCAAACAGTGAAAAGCTCTCCATGCAGAATGAACTTAGTGATCTATATTCGAGCGATCCTGATCCCGGTCTGCATTCGATCATTGAGTGGGTGCTGCGTGGCTGGGATAGCTTTGAGGCCCTCGAAAAGACTCAGCAGCACGTGCAGGTAAGCGACGAGGGGAGGCTGGAGCCGGGCACTCGATGGTATACGACTAGTCAGGGTCAGACCTTCGTCGTACTGGAGGCAACGGAGTTTTTGATGGGGGCTCCCGACAGTGAGGCAGGGTTCAACGAACGTGAAGTCCTGCACAGGCAACAGATCAATCGAAAATTTGCGATCGCATCAACAGAGGTGACTCATGGGCAATGGCGTGCCTTTTCCCTTGATGTTGCGGAGTTGCAATGGAAGGCAGATAACGATCGACTCGACGTTGAGGGGGCGGTGCTCACGGATGAAGTTCCCATGTTCGGAATGGAATGGTTTGAAGCAGCCCTGTATTGCAATTGGTTGAGTGAGCGAGAGGGGATTCCCCGTGACCAGTGGTGTTACCTGCCGAATGAAGAGGGGCTTTATCGGTCGGGGATGCGAGCAAAAGAGGAGTTTTGGAAGCTGGAAGGCTATCGTTTACCCACCGAGGCGGAATGGGAGTTTGCGTGTCGAGCTCAGTCGCTTGCCGCTCGCTCTTATGGTGTTGCTGAATCACTCTTGCCCAACTTCGCTTGGTGCCCTCGGAACGCCGATGGGCGGCTGCACCCAGTCGGGCTATTGATGCCAAACGATTTTGGAATCTTTGACATGTATGGAAATGCCGCAGAATGGTGTTTTGACGGATATCCGGAATCCTTTCTTGAACCGGGCGAGTTAGTTGCTGACGAACCCTCGGTTCAGAATGTCACAGAAAAGGATTTCCGGCTTGTGCGCGGCGGCAGTTTTAAGGACTTGCCTGAAAGGTTACGTTCTGCGTCACGGGTCAAGAATCTGGCTGGGGCACGTAACCGATATTACGGATTTCGCCCGGTGCGAACGATCTCTCAGTAGCGTTGAGTCTGGGAATGGACTCAAGCTACTGCCTGACATTCAACCGTTGTTTCGCATGACAGTTGGTCATGCTGGCAAACTCGGCTTACTTCTTCTTGCGATTCTTTTTTGGTGTGCGTGGTTTTCGTACCCGAACCGGTGGCACTTCCAGGTCATATTGTTTCCAGAACATGAGGTGGAACGTATTGTGCCCGGTCAGCGGGGCATCCTCGTTGACCATGTTTGGGAGTGCTCCGTCGTACCATTGGTCGTAAGCCGCGTTCATCTTTTTCGCAAGTTCAGGGTGTTCATCGATCACATTGTTTTTCTGGGAGGGGTCCTGTTCCATGTCGTAGAGTGTGTCACGACCTACGAGTCGGAATCTCTGGTTGCGAACCGCGAATCCGTCATCGCGTGATTTTTCAGCCGCTCCCTTTCCCCAGCGTCCTTTGTGGAAGACGCGAAAGCGGTCTTCCCAAGGGGCGTCGGCGTTCTTAAGAAGTGGAACAAGGCTTCGTCCTTGCAATTGGTCCTGCTGTTTTGGGGTACCTTCAGCGATCTCAGCAAACGTGGGCAGGATGTCGTAGTGGTTGGCCATGTTGTTGATATCCGTTCCCGGTTTCAACACGCCAGGCCATCTCCAAAAACTCGGCACCCGTGTTCCACCTTCGTCAACGCTTCCCTTTTTTCCCTTGTGATCTCCGTTGTAATTGGAAGCCGAGGGACCGTTGTCTGTCATGAAAATCAACAGTGTGTCATCCTCGATGCCCCAGTCTGCCAGTTGCTTGGTCAGGCGTCCCACGTTGTCATCGATATTCTCGATCATCCCGTAGAAACCCACAGTGCTGCTGCTCATGCCCGCGTCAATGAACTTCTTTTTGTAGGAATCCGGCGCAATGAATGGGCCGTGTGGTGCGTTGGTGGTGATGTAGGCAAAGAAAGGCTTTTTACCTTTCTGCGTGCCCATCCATTCCATCGCTTGGTTAAAGAAAATGTCCGTGCAGAATCCTTCGGTCTTTTCGAAGGTATTGTTGTGCAGAATGGCTGGATCAAAATATTTGTTGCCGGGTGCGTCTCCGCAACTGCCTGCATAGGATTGGCCGATTCCGCCAGCGCCATGGATAAACACTTCATCGAAACCACGTTGGTCGGGCCGGTATGGATCTTGGTCTCCCAAGTGCCACTTACCAAAAATGCCCGTCGTGTATCCGGCATCGCGAAGCATCTCGGGCATCGTTGGGACCCCGAGTTTCATGCGTTCACGTTCAAGAATGGTGTGTGTCACACCCACGTAAAATGGAGCGCGGCCAGACATGATGGCTGATCGAGTTGGTGCACAGGTTGGGCTTACTTGAAATCTGGTGAAACGTAGGCTGTCATCTCGCAGTTGGTCGAGGTTCGGGGTGGCAAGGTGCGGATTGCCGTGCCCTGAAAGATCGTAATACCCTTGGTCGTCTGTAATGATCAGAATGATGTTCGGTTGCTTTCCAAATGCTGGATCGGCGACAGCTTGTGGTGAGAAGCTTAGACATGAGACGAGAACAAGTGACCAAAGAGCGACGCGGTACATGAACTGCTCCAAATGGGGTGGGCTGAAAAGGTAGGTAACGAAAGGGGATAGACGCCGGACCTGATGACACAGGCGGAGTGTATGCCTGCAGGACGCGTGATATCTCGATCACAGTGGGGTATGTCCGGACTACGCATGATACAAGAAAAACTGACTCACTCCGTGATCAGTAGAAAAGAAACTCGCACACGCATGGTGATGGGGATCTGCCCAGGAGCGAGATTTGTGGAGTCTCCGGAGGGGCCTGCTGCACTGGTGATGCTATTGCTCGTATTAAAATTGGAAGTGCTCAGCCCATAGTTTTCGGTCACTTCCTCGATGGACAGGGGGCGGCCGATCTTTGAGCCCAGTGCGTTCGCAAGGCCTTCCGCTTTTGACTTGGCAGCTAACAGTGCCTTTTTTCGTGTGGTATTGCGATATTCAATCCGCTGGGAATGATCGTAATAGACGCCCTTCAAAGTAACATTGCTAAGACGAGATAAGCCGATCCATAGATTCGTGTACTTGGTTAGGTCTTTGACTTTAAATGAGATGTCAGTCGATGCGACGAAACCGTCCTTGAATTGTTCGCGGCCTTGGTAAGTCCAGTTCTGACCAAAACGCATGCCCGATGTTTGTATGGAATTCTGCGGCAGGTTTTGTGCATTCAAGAAGTCAAGCACGGTGCTAACAGTTTCCGCGTGTGTCTCAGCAGCCGTTTCAAGATTTTGTTCTTGGTTTTTGACTTGCAGAGTCCAGTTCATCACGTCAGGTGTGACTTCTGTTGTTGCTGTCCCACTGACGGTGATATGGTCCGGGGTTTCCTGTGCAAATACAGAAATGAATAGCTGAGGTGAGAGAAAAGCCGCGAAGATGCACCACAGTAGCTTGTTGGTCATGGTTTGGGACTCACGTTTCAAAGTCGGGAAAGCGAATTGAAGATTGGTTTGATGAAGCTAAAACGAGGGCGTGTAATGAGGAGTATTTACGCGAGAGATTCATCAGTTGCGTTGAATCAGGGCGGGTGCACAATATCACGCAGGAGGCCGTCCTTCTAGCAGGTTGCTGCAACTGTGTTCTGCAAATAGGTGGCTTGCTGTCGGTGCTGGGGCGTGAGCGGTACCGCCGGACAGGACGAGAGATGGAAATCAACAGGTGCGTTGAATTGGTGATGTTTCTGCTCTCAGAACAAGGACGGACGATAGAACGTTGCTCACTTGCTATGAGGTCTCTGCCCGCGTCAGCCAGTCTCACTCGAAATCAATTTGTTTCCGCGGCAAAGAGTATTTGCATTAATAATTCTGATAGTTCACGATCTGCTTCCTTGGCTGTCATTGTGCCCTTGGATATTTGCTTTTGGAACTCTTTGCTGGACTCAAAATAGCGTTGCTTCAGGCTTTCAATCGCGTCAGCTTGTGGTTGTTTGCCTGAGTCAGGCGTTGGAAATTTATTTTTATTAAATGCTGCTTGGTAAGGATACTCAGTCCCGACAATTTTTGTCGCAGTTCCTTGAGCAGGTGGAATGATCCAGTCTGCTCCAGCCACTTTGTCAGGCCCTTGTTGCCATGCAGCCAGGAGTTCTTGATAAGCATCTGATAAACTGCCGGGATCTTCTGGCGGCATGTGTTCATTGACATCCCATCCCGATTGGGTGAATAGTTCAATGGTCTTCATCCCGACCCGATGACAATCAAAGCAGGCATTGTCGGCCAAGTTGATCGTTCGCATGTCCCAGTGGGAACCACCGATCACATGGTAGGGCGAGTCGGCATCAAGCAGTGGGATAACCGGCAGATTGGTTCCCGGTATTTTGGCTGCGTTGATAAACGAATTGGTGATGAAGGGGTCACTCTGGTGGCATTGAACGCATTGCATTGGGGCGGGTACAAACGCTCGGTTGAATTCTTGGGGACTATCAATCCAAGGCAGGGTGCCACGCATTCGCCACGTGTCTTGGTCCATGGTTACCCACGGAGCAAGCTGATCGCAGCTTTCGAAGAATGCCGTTGCTCCGGTCTTTTTGTTGTACCCAATCATTTGCACTGACCCGACGATGCTCGCAGGAGATGAGCTGGAGTTGCGGCCGAATGCGATCCAAACAACGTGTGGAAGTTTTGCCCCCTCTGCTGTTCGTCCTTCGTAACGCTGCAGCACAGACCCCGACACCGTCGCTTTGCCGATCAAAGCTGGGTTGTCGCAGCTTGAGAAGTTCCCGTAAACCTGCTCGCCACTGCGATAAATGGGAATCTCAACTGCCTCGTCCAAAATAATCTTGGGAGGGACGCCGAGTTCGGACTCACACATGCGGGCGTATGCGATGGCTGTCTTCGGCATGACAGATTCCTTGCGAGTCGCCCACGCTTCCGCTGTCTTAGCCGATGTCGTGTTGCTCGCTGTTGTTTCTGTCTTTTTATCCTCCGGGAGGCCGAGACGCTGTGCTTTCTCTGACGATTTGAGCGGGTACTTCCGTGTCTGATCAGCGTTCTGTCCATGAAGTTGGGGCAACATGGTGTTGCTGCTTGCAAGCATGCAGATGACTAGAAAGCATGGGACGCAACAGGCAAGGGGAATCCGATGGGACGCAGTGGAATTGTGTGGCATTGTGCGGAGAAAAGAAAGAATTGCGTTTAGATAGGAATAGCGGGACACTAGGAGCGGAATCTGTAGCCTGAATCGTACTGAAGGTAAGTCGCGGCTCACATGGTGGGGCCAGTCATGGTAAGTGCTCGGGACCGAACAGTAAAAGCAGGGATGGAGGAAACGTTACGTCCGAATTTTAAAATTCCGACAACTAGTGGGCTGTGGAGTTGTCCTGCTGCGAACACAGGCGAAAAGCTCCTGTTCCAAAGACCATCTGCGAGACACCGTGACGCTCACTGTGTTCAGGGAGTCAGTCTAATCAACTTGGGTGAAGTGCTGCTGCTTCTTCACGCGGAATAGCAGCGTTAATACCGTGATCGATAAGGGATGCGAACATGAGGTTGAAACAATGGCTGGTCAGCACGTTGCTGGGCACCGTTTTCCAAATGACCGTGGAAACAAAACTGGCAGATTTGCAGGCGCAAGAGCCTCTGGTAAAAGAGTTGCAGGCAACAGGTCCACAGAGTCAGATACCACAGAGTCAGATACCACAGAGTCAGATACCACAGAGTCAGATACCACAGAGTAGCGGCAGGTACCGACTTGTCTGGTCCGATGAATTTGAAAACGACGGACCACCTGATGAGAGCAACTGGGTGTTTGAAGAAGGGTTTGTTCGAAACAAAGAAGCGCAGTGGTATCAGAAGGCCAATGCCGTGTGCCGCGAGGGAAAGTTGTATATCACGGGCCGAGAAGATCTCAAACGCAATCCAAATTATGTGAAAGGCTCGACAGATCCGAAGCAGAGGAAGTTCATCGAATTCAGTTCGTCATCCATCATGACTAAGGGCTTGCATCAGTGGACCATGGGCAGGTTTGTCATGCGTGCCAAAATTCCTCATGGAGAGGGTATGTGGCCTGCGTTCTGGGCCGTCGGTGAGAAAGGAGAGTGGCCCAGCAGTGGTGAAATCGACATGATGGAATACTACCAAGGAAAGATTCTTGCGAATGTCGCCAGTGGCACCGCAACCCGTTGGAATGCCAGGTGGGATTCCGAAGCTGTTTTTGTAAAGGATCTAGGTGGTGATAAATGGTTGAACGAATTTCACATCTGGAGAATGGATTGGGATGAAGATTCAATTCGATTGTTTCTTGACGACAAATTGATCAACGAAACGAAGCTCAAAGACACAAAGAATGCAAGTCGGGAATGGGGCCCGGGGAATCCGTTTCATCATCCACACTACTTGATTCTTAATCTGGCACTGGGTGGAGACAAGGGAGGTGATATGGAAAATGCAAAGCTTCCCGCTGATTATGTGATCGATTATGTGCGGGTCTATCAAACGGATTCAGATCGTAAGTTCCACGCACCTGATACCTACACGCCGCCCAAACTTCACGCTGGAAAAAGAGTGGGCATTCACCATTTCAGTGAATTGCCCAGAAGTGTGAACAAGAAGTGCACGTGGGAAGTTGGGGGCGATTCAAGGTGTTACGCGTGGACACCGCCTGGGAAAAGTCGCGAATCAGCTGAGATGATTGCTGATTATGATGACAAAGTTGAGGGTTCCATGTCCTACAAATTCGTTGTCAATCATGGGTGGAGCCGTTGGGTGGTTGAAATGAATCCAGATCATGGAAATGGAGTAGCAGATCTTTCGGGGTACAAAAAAATGGGCTTTGCGATGAAGTCAGCCGATCCACTGAATTTGGGATCATTCCGTGTCGTGATTCAAAGTCGCGATGGCAAGCAGTGCGGGTTTTCTTTGGATTCGTTGGGATTCAAGGCTGACGGGAAATGGCACCACTGTGTGATTGATCTTGGTGTGATTGGCGAGAAGGGCGTTGATCTAAAACAGATCAGTACCCTCTTTTCTTTCGCTTGGGAGGGTATTGAAGGCGGTCACTCATTCAAACTTGATGACTTGTATGTTGAGTGACCAAGCGGCTCAAAAGTGGTGGACGCAGATTGAGCAAGTCGAGCAATACTGCTTGCATGGTTGGAAACTGGAGAGTTGCACACGTTCTTTAGTATGTACAGAAGGCGTGTGGGAACCTTTTCATCGCACATGCAAGCGTATGCGCGGTGATGTTGTACCCGCACAGGTTATTCGCTCACTCGCTTTTCTTGCCCGGGGTGGTTTGCACATTGTCAGAACGCGAAGTCTGCTTTCCGTTTGCACAAAGACGTACTATTGGTCGCGTTCGTCACCCGAACGACCTCGAAGGGTAAAGCTTTTCTACGGTATGTCGCAGTTCTTGCGTCGATTGGGGTCCAGGTCTGAAACTAAAGTGTCTGGCAGTAAAACGCAGTTGCCATGCTTGCTGTCGTTCTATGTGCAGAAGGGAGGATCCAATGAATGGTGGTACCGTTTAGGCTGGGCAGCGAACTGGGCTGAGAGATATAGTCAGGTGATTCGCATGTTCGGGGTGCAGATTAGGTTCTGGTCGCCTGTAGAGCGTGGGGCTGTGGTGCAGTACCGGTTTTACCTCGGGCGAAGATCGTTTGTTGATGCAATTTCATTGCAATGCGGGACTCAGCTGAAAGCTGTATACTTTGGCAACTTGAAACATCGCTGCGGAGGTGTTTGGGTCGTGTGGAAGTTTTGACTGGGACCATGCTTGTCTGCACGCGTTCCTCGTTGCTGCAGAAAATTGGGTGAATACAGTTGCCTCGTTGCGTTGATGGATAGTTGGAGCGAGATATCATGAGCGATTCTGATGATGGAGAAGTTCATCCACTCGATCAAGATTACACACAAACGATTTCGTCGGAGAAACGGACGTTTCGTGTGCCTCAGGGGAATGTTCTTCGAGTCGGAGTCCTTTTCTTTTTGCTGGGGCTCGTCTCGTTGCTCGTCACTGCGGCGTTGCTCGGTATCTTCTCAGGTGCGCGATCTTTGGAAGCAGGTGGAAGCGTCATGCACCGAGTTTCCGGGATTCTGATTTTGGTTGGGGGTGTTTTGATTCTGATCGGATATCGCATGCGCGCTGTAAATGGTCGTGTGCGTAGACGGTCGGTGCTTGTGGGCGGGGGTTCGGTTCATGCTCGCCTTTGGCATCGTGGTTGGGTTCAGTTGGGCTTGCTCCTGCTCGCAAACGTGCTCTGTTGGCCATCGATGTTTGTACTCCGTTTTTTTGTTGGACGGTTGTTCTCTCCATCTGTGGCTGCTTGGGTGCTAGGAGCTGTGATGGCCGCTGTGGTCACTTGCTTGGCAATGGGGGCAATTCTGCATCGTGGTTGGTGGCGGGGGTATTGTGCGGGGCTGCTTATGGGGTTTGTGAGCGTCTTTTTGTGGGAAGCTTTTGGTTTGGTATTTGTCGGTTATTCGCCGAGATATGGTGCTTGGGAATTTGATGGTGGGCGTCTTGTGTTGATGATGCAGTTCAGTGGAATGGTTGGTGCGCTCTATGCGATGGTTTACCAAAGCAGGAAGAACAGGTTGCGGGACCGTATCGATGACGCGATGGTGGATGTTGTATGAGACACCTGAGGCATTGATTGTCGGTCGGTATTTGTTCAATCTTTGTCGTTCGAAAATGTTGATTTGGAACTAACATGCACCTTTCGTGAAGTGCCCTTTCAAGTTGCCGTGTGCGGTTTGGGGGCGGCCGATCGTTTGTTCTTTTGTAGCGGGGCAATGTGTGAATTGGGTGCTCACGACGTCAGGTGTGACGTTGCAACACAAAATGGTGAGCACTAATCCTGTTACTGGGCAATCCCGAACACTCAGCTTTACCGATCCGGTCGGCGTGGCGGTAGATTGAGGTGGCTGCTGATGCACACCCCTTTATTGGGTTGGCATTTTTCTCAGCAATCTTTGCGGCAAATTACCGGTACAATATTGCTGGTTGTGTCGGTCCCGTGTTTTTTTTGAATGACTTGTAAATGATGTTTGCGCTAGAAATCAGGAAATTTGTTTCATCGATCGTACTTTTGTTGATTGCAGTGCTGTCATCGCCTGCCATTGCGACTGCGGAGCAAACGCTTGAAGTCGCAGTGCCATTTAGCAACAACATGATTTTGCAGCGTCAGGTTGAGGTTCCTGTGTGGGGATTTGATCAGCCCGGCACGAAGGTGACTGTTGAATTTGCTGGGCAGCAGAAATCCACGATTGCGAATCAACAGGGGGATTGGATGATTCGTCTTGATCCTCTCACCGCCTCGCGAGTGGAACGAATCTTAAAAGTTGCAAACGATCGAAATGAGATTATCTCTCTCGAAGCTGTGTTAGTGGGAGAAGTCTGGTTCTCATCAGGTCAGTCCAACATGGTGTGGACCGCCGGCAGCAGTATGTGCCGAGATATTGCAAGTGAGATTGCGGGTTCGAAGACCAGTATCCCAA
>Ga0315320_10003186_pt1 | contig 13503 bp, 28 predicted proteins | sample M140m21515metaG_FD_203458 | JGI IMG/M metagenome (GOLD analysis project Ga0315320, IMG submission 203458) | Ammonia-oxidizing marine archaeal communities from Monterey Bay, California, United States - M1 40m 21515 | ecosystem: Environmental > Aquatic > Marine > Coastal | place: USA: California...
TAAAGCTAAATGATATTGAATTGAAGTCTATGAAAACACCTGCGTATCCATCAGGACACTCTGCTCAAAGTAGGTTTATAGCTAAATATTTAAACGACTTAAACAATACTAATAGTTTTACTTCTTTAGCAGAAGATATATCTGACAGTAGAAATGTAGCTAAAACTCATTATAAATCAGATTCAGTTTTTGGTAAAAAAATTGGAGATATGTTATACGATTATATTAAACAAAATGGCAAAGAAAAGACCTGAATGGAAAGACAGTAAGTATGCAGATGCTAAAGGTAAATTTAAAGAATTATCTTGTGGTGATTTAGCTAGTTGGTTAATAAAATCTAGAAAAGGTAATAAAAAAGCTATTGTTGGTAGTTTAAATCAACAAATAGTTTTTAATCGTAAAAAAAATCCTAGTTACGCTAAAAAAATGAAGTGTGCTAGGAATACAGCAATGAAAAAATTAGATGATGGCAAAAAAGATTAAAGGCGGAGGAACTAAAAAAGTATGTTTACCTGCTGCGAAAGTAAAATCGATGAGCAAAGAAGAAAAACGTAAAGTAGTTGCTGCTAAGCAATCTGCTGCTGCTAAAGGTAAATATAAAAGATCTAGCAAGAGTAATGTCAAAGGTGCTCGTAAAAAAGGAGCTACTCTTAGAGATTGGTTTGAAAAAGAAAACTGGATAAATGTAGCTACAGGTGAGCCTTGTGGAGCATCAAGTAGAACTAGAAAAAAGAAAAAGTAATGGCTGAAGATAAAAAAAATTTAAAATGTAATAAACCTAAAAGAACTAGAGCTCACAAAACAAAGTCTCATATTGTTAAAGCCTGCTCTGGTGGTAAAGAAAAGATTATTAGATTTGGCCAACAAGGTGTTTCTACTGCTGGTAAGCCAAAGAAAAATGAGTCAGATAAGCAAAAAGCTAGACGTAAAAGCTTTAAGGCTAGACATGCTAAAAATATAGCTAAAGGCAAAATGTCAGCTGCCTACTGGGCTGACAAAGTAAAATGGTAATATGAGTTTTAAATTAAAAATACCTTTCGACCTAAGGCTAATGAATACTTCTGTTAGTCATATAGAAGATGATGCTAATGTTTTAGGTAGAACTACAAGCTCAGGTAATATAACTTTAAGTAAAGACATACCTGAAAATCACATTAAATCTGTAATAAAGCATGAGCTTGGCCATGTTGATGATGTCAAGTCTGGAGCTTTAGCTTGGGATGATAATAGTTTTTATTGGAAAGGCAAAAAATACAATAAAGCTGAATGGCAAGGTAGGAAAGATGCTCCGTGGGAAAAAGATGCTAATAGAGAAGCTGGAACTAATTACGGACGTTAGGAACAACAAAAATACTGGGCACCATACCCAAAGTTCCTGTAACCAAAAAAGGGGATCTCATTACGAGGTCCCCTTTTTATTTGTGGAGAATATCAGAGTCGAACTGATGACCTCCTGCGTGCAAGGCAGGCGCTCTAGCCATCTGAGCTAATTCCCCAACATAACTATTTACAATATTCGCAAATACCGCCTAAACATAATGGACACATAATATTATTTATTTAAAATTTAAAACTAATTCCAACAGCTATAAAAAATCCACCACTAGCTATTGCTAATGTATTAGGATTTAAATCAAACTGTGGTGCGTGTGGATGCCACACCATATATGAAGTCCCAGCTGTCATTAAGCTGAGACCTCCAATTATTGCTAACTTTCTCATGTTATTTCACAATTATCACCTGCACAAGCTAATTCTCCTGCAAGATCTGTTTCATCTTCTGTTTCTACGATCTTACTAAGATCAACATCTTTTAAATGTTTCATAGCCATATCATATTGTACTTTACTTATATCTTCAAATGGTGCTTGAGTATAAGTACCACCATCATAAGGCAATACAGATAAACCATTATAATGATCTCTATTTTCCCACATCCATTTTCCAGCTTGATCCCACTCTGTTTGTTTTAAACTAACTGTAGCTGAAACATTATGAGTGTTAGATCCTTTTCTATGACCAGGGACAATCCACTCTTGAGCAACTTTCTTTATTCTTTCAAACAAGTCAAACGGTGATTCTAATCTTAATATAGAACCTTCAGGTGCTTTTTGTGGTATACTAATTACAGCAGTGTCGTGAGGTCTAAAAAACTCATCTTCAACTAATTCAGGATGATGTTTAGACAAATGCTTATACATAGATTCATTTTTACCAACTCTTATTCTACGTGTATAATAATCATTATGCCATGCATGAATACCAGATGAAGTTCCTAGTGCCAGAGATGTTGTCCCAGCAGGCTTCACGGTTGTACATCTAGCTGCTGGATTAATACCAATTGCTTTAGCTGTCTTTGAGTTTTCTCGTTTTACTATACTTGCAGCTTCCTTCATATCCAACTGCAGCACAGCGGCACTCCCTATCCCTGTCATTGATACACCTATAAGGGCGTCCTTCTCTGTCGTATCTTTCCATATGTCTCTTAAATAATGAAAGTCAGTGTAACCAGCTTGTAGTGTTCCTATGAAACTAGCTTGCTTAACTCTATAGTTAAAATCTTCTTGTGATTCAAGATCACTAGCGTTTACCTCACATAAGTTACAAAATTGAAAAGGTCTTAATGCTATCTCACAACAAGGGTTTGTGCCCCAGTCTTTATCATTATTAAGGTATATACCAGGCTCACCTGATCCTGACAGCTCTACACGCTTCCATAGATCCATAAAAAACTCTTGAGTTACTTTATGTCTCATGAGAACAGCTGAGTTATTAGCTCTACCTCTTTGTGGATTAGTTTCCCACCAAGTTCCGGACTTACAACTAATCATTTCATTATCTTCAGCTGAAAACAAACTAATTAAAGCAGCTCTACGAATACCACCAGCTAATACTGAGTCAGCTATATGACAAACTATATCGTGAGCTTCAACAGTAGTTAATGGTGTTCCATCTTCTTTAGCGTCTAATATACCTTTAATTTTTAGTATACACTCTTTTAATGGTTGAGGTCCTGGTGCTTTACCACCTGACGTAACTAACTGAGCTCCTTTTGGTCTAATATCTGAGTAATCAAACTCTACAGTAGAACTTCTCTTCTCACCCATATAAGACTTCATTAACACTTTAATAGCATCTCCCCAACCTTCAATACTATCGCCAATCAAAAACCTTCTAGTTCTTTTAGCGTAAGGTTGATTAACTGGCGGCATCTGTTTTACGTGATGATTTTGTACAGAGTATCCAACACCTGTTCCTCCAAGTAACAAGAACATAGTCTCGTGGAACGAATCAATATGATCAATTGGTAAATAAGCGCAATTATACACGCGATTAGGGCTAATTTCAATCGGTTTGCCTCCGAATTGTAACGAACGCATGCTTGGTAAAATTTTTTTATCATATACTAATTTATAAGCTTCATTTATTTTTTCTGCAAGCTCTGGATATTTTTTAATATGCATTGCCTTGTTTCTATCTACTAGTTCTACCCAAGTTTCTCTACGATTCAACTCAGGAACAAACTTCGCATACTTCATGTATACTGTTATATCACTTAGAATCTTGTTTGATAGCTCCATTTTCTTTTGCTTTTTGTTTTTCTTTTACGTTATCTTCCATTTGCTTTTTTAAAGCGTCAATGGCATCTTTATAACCAGGCATTAACTTTATTGTTTCTAAAGTACCTATGCTTAATTCTCTAAGATGTGTTATTTCACTTATCAATTGTTGAATCACATTTGTCAAAGCTTTAACTTTGTTTTGCATTTCTAATAATTTACTTTCTTTCATCTACCTTGTCCTTTGTATTTCTTTTTATATAGTGGGCTAGATACAGAGCTGGATGTCTTAGTTTTAGCATGTATACCTTTTCTTTTTACTTTTACTCTATCTAGTTTATTACTTAATTGTTGGCGTGCCATATTTTTCTGAGTATTTAATTAAATCTTTATATTTTAAATAACCTTTAGATTCAACGCTCCAGTCTATAAACTTTTGTAATTGTCTTTCGGCGTATTTTCTTCTTGCTAGGTCTTTCTTTTCGAAAGAATTAAGCTCACGGTTTTTTCGCATTCCTTTTGATTTTGAGGTTTGTATAACGTAACGTCCGGTAAGTGTTTATGTACATAAGCTTTAAATAATTTCCAGCGGATGGGAAAAGATTCATTAGCACGTCCTTTACATTCAATAATAAAATCATTTCCAATAAAATCTGGAGTATACTTAATATTAAGTATTTTTTTATTACCTCTATTGCGGTACTCACCTTTACCATTGCTTTGTCTTTCATAAGCTTCTTGTTCAAAGTTAAAAGAAGGGACAAGCTCATAAGTCTGTCCCTCATATTGTGCTTTAATCTTAGCTTTTTTCAAAGCTATGTACATATGTTTTTCTAGTCCTGACTGGAATTTAATTCCATCGTGCTCAACCTTTTTTGATCTTACTGGACCTTTCTTTTTACTATACCGGCGTGCCATATTCTAAATCATCTGCGTGACTAGGATGTGGTGGTCTGAAACTAGATTTGTTGGCTTCAACTATTGTTTCGTCAACTAAGTTATCAGCTAATTCTTCACGCGCAGCTTGAATATAAAGAATAGCATCCATAAGCTCTTCTTGTATATCATTAAGATAACCTGCTAGATCTTTTTGCTTAGTTATTCTTTCATTATGCATTGACTGACCATACTTAGCAAAGCCAACATCAGATCTTGATACAAACTTATCCACAACGTTCTCAACGACTGGATCTCTGAATTTAATAGTTCTACTTTTCATCTTTAACAAATGTTCCGTTAACCATTTTACCAGTTCTTTTAGATATAACTTTGTATGCTGTATCGATGCAGTTTTCAATAGTTGTTCCGCCCATGTGAGCTAGATTAGTAAGTACTACAACCATATCACCAATAGCATCTTTAAATTCTGGGTTATCGTCTTTTAGTATAGCTCTACCTAGTTCACCAGCTTCTTCCATTAGCTTACAGAACTGAGTTTTAGTATCGCCTTTACTATAAATACCTCTTTCGCCAGCCCAGTCTCTTATAAGCTGAAACCTAGCATCTGTACTTGGATAAGCTTTACCATTACTTGGCTTAGCTCTTTCAGTTAAGCCATCGTGGTATGCTTGATAAGCATCGTCACCAAATGGAAATTCAACTGTTTTAAAATACTTAGCAAAAGATTTATTATATATATAACATCTTTCAGTTGTATACATAGAAGTAGTCACATTCTCCATTATCCACGCTATTGTATCCATATTAATCTCAAACTTACCGTGAGATGTTAACCATGTCATACCCATATTATCCATTAATCTACCTTTAAGTTTAGATACTGGACAAGGGAATGTTGAGGTTTGTTCGGTTGCATTTACATTCATATTATTTGATTTTGGTTTTTGGTTTATATATAAGTCTTTGTATTTTTGTCTATCAACCCTATAGCCATGAGACAATTGAAGTTCTAACTCGCGGTCGGATATATAATTTATATCTGTACTTTGTTCTAGAACTTCTACTTCGTCTAAGTCGTAACCTTGTTGTTCTACGACTCTGGATATAAGATTACGTGTAACACCTATTTTTTTACCCGGTATATGGTATAAATAATAATTTATTTTATCCATATTGCTTAGCTCTAGATGTTAGTGTATTTTTCTCAGGTAATTGATCATAGTAAATATGTAGGTTATGTGCAAAATGATAATATACACCAACCTTATATCCTGTGCGTTCAGAGACCATCTCTTGAAGTTTGCTGAAACAATATTGATCATTACAGAAACCAAACCAAAGATCGTTAGAACGCATCGTAACACACATATCAAGCTTATTATCTACAACTGTAAACTGTACAGCGTAAGTGCAAGGTGTATCATATTTGTATCTACTTATTTCTTTACCATCGTATATAGATATCGCAGCTTGTCTTGTATCTGGATTATCTTTTAGCATAGCTACAACTCTGTCTAGTTGGTAAGCTCTTTCCCACTGTGAACCGTAGTTAGAATTAACATTACCATTACCATCAGTCATGTCCTGCCATATCTTAGGTATTTTACCGTATATCTCACCAAGTCTTTGTGCTTTAGGAGATCCAGTTAAATACCATTGCCATTCAGCTTCAGCATATATTTTATTAAAGCCTCTTACCTCTGATTTTATTATATTATCTAATGGGTTTAATATAGTAAAACCCTGATTAAACATTGCTTTAGTACCACTAAAGTCTATACCAGTATTTGGTATTGTACCATAGTAGAAGTCAAAAGCTTCATTAGCATTATTAAATTTATATTCTATCATATTTATATTATCTAAACTTTATCGTATTTAGTTTGTACGTTTATCATAATAAAACTTGTATAGCTCAAATATCTTAGGCCATAATTCATTAACACCATAATGCTTAGGTGATAATTTTATTTTACCATTTACGTTTACTTCTATATAACAGTTTTTATTTTTTTCTCCTTTAGACGCAGCTACAGGGTATATTTTTATTCCGTGTTTTAAACACCAAGAATATATTTTTCTATATTCTTTACCCCACGGTGGTGGTTTCCAATTTACTGTCTTTATCATAAGTTGTTTTATATTTTATATTAAACTTATCTAATATAGCCTCATATATATCAACAGTGTCTTTAGTGTATGTTTTATAAATAACATTATTAGCTTTTATAGAATACACATAATTGTAATCAACACCTTTAACTAATTCTACTCCCATGGCATAGCTTCATTTAATTCAGGTACTTCATGAGGTATAAAGCAGCCAGATCTTGGTTCCCAAGTAAAATGAGCTTCAGCTCCGTTCTCACCTAAGTTTTGGAACTTACATTTAAGTACTTTAACTTTAGTTGTTTTATTATCATAATCACGATGAACGAGTAAACCATGATAACTAGCATCGTACCATTCACCACCACCTTTAATGTTATACATAGTTGGTTCTTCGATTTTACCATCTTGCGTTTTATACATTTTAGTTGGGTGTGCTACTATAAATACTAGTACATCATATTTCTTAGCAAAGGTTTCAATCTTAGTTAAGTATTCCATTGTGTAACGGTTAACATCTTCAGTATGCGAATCAACGTCTCTAACCTTGTTGTATGGATCAATAACTAAGCATTTAATACCTTTACGTTTAACTAGCTCAGCACCTTTACGTAAAACAGATTCTAAAGTATAACGCTCCATATCAATAAAGAAAAAGTTATCATTAACGTGATTAGCTACTTTATTCCATTTGTCTCTACCAATATCGCCTTTGTTAGGCATGTCACCCCATACTTTACGCATAAGCTTATGTGCGTGTAAAAAAGTAGGAGCATTTTCAGGAGACGCAAAAGCTGTCTTCCACTGATACTCTCTGTTATAACCTACAACCATTTGATCTACAAAGTCTGACTTACCAGAACTAGGTATACCTGTTACAGTTATAAACTGTTTGGTATAAGTAGAAAAAATATTATCAAAGTTAGGTAAACCAACTTGATAACCTCTTTTAAAACCATTACGAACAAAGTCTGTAACTTCATCTTCAATGTCTTTAAATGTTGTAACATTTTCTAACGGTACGGGTCTTGCATCTAAGACTCTAGACTTTAATTCTAACGCACTATATTTAATTAGATATTCATTAGCATCTTTACAATCGTCAAATGATGCTAGATAACAAACCTCAGCACCAAGACGTCTTACAAGCTCTGTTTGTAATGCAATACCTGGTGGATCATTATCTACTGCAATGATTATTTTTTCTTTGTCTGTAAAATAATCAATACAATTATCTAAGTAATCTAAGTTATTACTATTTAACGTAGCGCCGTTTGGAACTGATATAGCATTTGTTATACCAGCTTCATGTAAAGCTAATACATCCATTTCGCCTTCGACTATAATACACGTATTATGTCCTACAGTGTTGTCTATATTGTAAAATACCTTCTCTGCTCCTTTATATAGCTTAAAGTTTTTACGACCATCTCTATATTTAATATTAGTTAAGTTTCCACCTACATAATAATTAAACTGAATAGTGTTCTCGGGTTTACCGGTCTGTGGCATAAATTCTTTACCTTCACCTACACCAACCTCATCTAAGGTTTGTTTAGATATACCTCTTGTTTTAAACCAATCAACAACTTTAGATTCAACTGGTTTATGTTTTACTTCAGGTAATACATACTCACGCTCAGCTTTGCCTTTACGTTTAAACGTATGTAATTGGTAAGATTTATCACAGTTATGGCAAGTACCGATACCACGTTCCCAATCATAAGAAGAGCATTTAGCTTTCTTATTTTCAGGTTTCCTAGAAGATGAACACAGGGGACAAATCCCCTGCGTTTTACCTACTTCTAAGCCGTGCTGATTAAAAGTTTCAATTAAGAAACCATTTATTTCTTTATCTTCGACTTGCATTTATTTTATTAAATTAAAATGGTAGATCTGGTTCTACTTTTGCTTGTTGTTTTGGTGCTGGAGCTTGTCCACCGCCTTCGTAAGGTATTTTATCTGGAAAAACACCGTTTGTCCATACTACCTTACAATTGCCAAGATATGTTTTGGCTACCTTAGCTTCTCTTTCTTCTTTAGACTGATCGATTATAACAGGACCTTGATTACCAAACTGATCTGGTTCATCATTTACTGTAATCGTAATAGGTAGGTATTTACCTTTCTTGCCTTCGATTATTTTTGATTTATCAATTGCATTTAAATTGATACTTGCTTTTATTATTCCTGCCATATTATAGGGTTTTATTTATAAAGTAATTATTAGGGTCAAAGTCTTCGTCCTTATAAAACAAATCATATATTTCAGAAGCTTTTTCAGCTTTGTCTGCTCCTGTCTTATAAAAGTCTTGTGAGCAGTCGAATATACCTATTTGACCTGTGTTTTTGTCGATAGCTATAAACAACATATCGTAGCCAAACAATTGGCTGTATATGTAAGCTTGGCTATCGTAGTTGTATTTCTTAGCTGACCAATGAAACTTCTCTAAGTCTGATGTAGTCTTAAGATCAACAACTAGCTTTTCTTTGTGGTTAACAATATCTGCTTTACCTTTCCACATGTTACCGTATACTTCGGTAACGCCTGGAACTTCAAAATCATTACCTTCAGTGTGTATAAGATCTCTGCATATTTTATTATTCATCATCTTATCAACTAAAGCTTCTGTCTTATCAACTTCATGTTGTAATAAACATACTTCTCCGTTTGTTATTTCTTTGTAAAGTTTTGTATTACGCGATGTAGCTTCAACTATTTTGAAGTTCTTTATTTTTTCAGGCTCTAATATTGCAGTGTGAAAGTAACCACCAATAAGAAAGTGAGGAGCTTGAATCGACGGTTCTTTAAAATCTAGTGGGTTTGTCATTAAAGTTCTTATATCTGAATTAGATATAAACTGTTTACCAAAATCACCATAGTAATCTTCATCGTTCTTCAGCTTCTCTAGTATTTCTTTTTTATTTTTCATAATGTAGTTAACTCTTGTTCTACTTCTTTTGTTAATTTATATTTAGCTTTTATTGCTTCAACTTTACCGCCAGACTTTATATATTCTTTAGCCTTTTGTAGTTGTACAGCTGATATAGCTATTTTTGGAGTTTGCTTTTTATCATGAGAATTAGTTGCATCTGCATCTTGTGTATCATCGATTAAAAACAAATTACCTAGTGCATATTTCTTGCCATAAGAACTAGCTGCACCATAACGTTGTGGCATTTGCATACCTTTCTGATCTAAGTCAACACCTACAATAGCTACAGCTTCAGCATGCTTATGAGTGCCTAAGCCTGAATCAGCTTCGCCATTCATAATTTTAGCTGTTACTTTAAGTACAGCAGGATCAAAAGATATTAATTCTTCAGTGATCGTTACTGCAACGTCTAGCTCCTTTAAAAAGGGTTTTGTAGCTTCTAGGATGTCTTCGGCAGATCGGAAATAATACTTGCCGAATGAGTTAAATCTACTTTTCTTCGATTTAAACTTCGTTTGAATTTTGGTTAATTTTTGGTATATTGTCATACTATTATAATTACAGGTTTATATTGTATTTTACAGATAGTCAAGCACTTGCGAGTGATCTACATTATCTATAAGTTTTTGTACTGCTTGTTTTTTAAGTTCTGATACTCTTACATATGCAGAGACACCTTTTATTTCTAAAGCTGTAGCTATTTCATTAGCAGACCATTTAGGTCCATCTAAACCGTAACTTTTGCTTAACACTAACATTTCGTTAAAATCAAGGTATTTACTTAACAAGCTCATAATATAAGCATTTAACAACTGCTCGTTGTATGGATCTGATTTATCAGGTATTTGGTATACCATATCTTCATCATTAGGGTTAGCATCGATACTTAAAAATATACTATTAAAAAACATAGCAACCATTTTTTTATCTTTACCACCATCTCTACGCATTTCATTTAGCTTGTGCTCAGGTATACGCATCGTACCTCTATTTTTATCTATTTCTCTACGTATGCCACCTCTTATTCTTTTAGCTAAAAAAGATTTTAAAGTTTGTTCTATATCTTCAGAAGCAATTAATCTTTCTCTGTCTATTTTATCTACAGCTTTACATAATTGAAAACTACCTTCTTGTATTATATCATTTATAGACATGACACCAGATGCTTCTTGAGACGTAGCAAATTTTCTACCTATATTTTCAACTAAAGGTAAAAATACTACTTTAAGTTCTTCGGGCGTATAGTCTATAAAGTTTTTAATTGGTATTTTAGCATTAGATCTTTTAAGATCTTCTTTGTATCTAACATAATTTTTTACATTATACTTCTTCATATTTTTCTATTATTTGTTCATTTGTTGAATCGTCTATATAATAAGTATATCCGTTTAATTCAATAAATAAAGAGTTTTTACTTCTAATATCTATTTTCATAATTGTTTATTTAATAAATCTTTTTCTTGTTTAAGTTCTTCGCCTATATTTCTATGTATTGTTCTTGTAGTGCAATTAAGCATTTTAGATAATTTAACTGCAGTTATCTTTTCATTATGGTCATGTATATACATCATAGCTTCGTAGATATCATCTTGCTTAACTGTTTTACCTTTACCTATTATTGCACCTACAATACGTAATTTTTCGCTAGTACTTAACAATGTACTGTCTTTAAAAACTACTTTACGTAATCTATTTTTAGGTGGAGTTTCAAGATCTTCCATATATGTTTCATTTATCATACTTTTTAGTATTTTATTTGGTACTTCAAAAGTTGTAAATCCATTTTTATTATTGCATATAACTTTAGACATATTACTAAAGTCATTTAAAGACATACTAGGATTTAAATACCACAACACTAATAAGTGCCATTTTAAAGACTTATAGCTATTAATTTTAGCTTTACTATTAAACAGAGCATAATACCCATAGGTACCATCAGCATAATACCAACCCCAGTTATAACTAGCAGTTGGCACATCTGAAGAGTACCTACGATATATAATTCTATTATTGTTTAAGTATGTTAAGTTTCTAAACTGTGACATTAGCCTGTTACTAGTAATATCTAAGAGCCTATTGTCCCACTTTCCATATCATTCTGAAGTGTGGTAAATATCATATCTTCGGCTTCTATGTATTCTTGAAAAGAATCAAATATTGGTTTTAGTTTTTTTGTCATAAGTTTTTTAAATGTGTTCTATATTTTAATAATTGCTTTCTTTTTTCTAAGTTAACTATACCAGTTTCAATAGCCTCTTGGCATAGCTCATTTTGTAATTGAGCCATGCGGTGTGAGACATATCTTCTATGTGATAAGCATCTACGTTTTTTAATTAATTCTTTCATCTTTCCCAACTGTATTTAGTTTTATCTCTTACTTTGTTTAGCTTATCAATCAGTTTGTAAGCCACGTCTTCGCTGATCTCGTCAGCATAAAACATATCATATATTAATCTTCTCATTCGTAATTTCTTATAGCTTTGTAATGTGGGTGTCTGTAACTACCTGCTTTAGTTCGTTCGAAGTATGTAAATGTAGCATACTGCCCAATGTAGTCGTGTATATTGTTTAGCATATTTGTAAGAGCTTTATAATCATAACCTTTACCTGGAGGACAGCCAAACTCATTGCCATCATCATCTTGCATGATAAACTTACCTAGTGTACCTTCACGCTTACCTTTACCTATCTCATAGCCAATAATTGTAGCTTCTGCATCGTGAAAGTCTTTAAACTTCATAAGATCCCATGATCTTGTGCCTTTGTATTTACCTTCAAATGATCTGTATATACTGCCTTCATAACCTAGTTTAAGGTTTTTCTTGTGCATTTTAAGAGCATCGTCAAAGTCTAATGCAACTTTAGTGTCAACTCTACGTAGTATATGATTCCATTGAAAGTTTGATATTGAATTTATATAATTTAATCTTGTAGTATAGTTAGCTATTGTCATACTAGCTACATCATAAATGTGATACTCTACTAGCTCAGCCGCTTCAACTCTATCATCTTTAGTTGGTTTTTTCTTTTTAACAAGAGATATAATCTTTTCAAAGTCATCTTTTAGACTATGATTGTATAATTCGCCGTCAAGAATAGCTGTAGGATTCTTTGCAAAGAAAGGCTTTAAAGCTTGTTCTATATGCTGTACATTCATAAATTGGTTATTAGCACGAGAGACAGCGCCTTTTGCAGTAAATAGACAGCGTACGCCATCTAGTTTTGGTTGTATGTACGCGGGGTAATCTGCTTTATCTTCGTTGTATTTATGCGCTAGCATAGCTTTAATATTTTCCTGATCCATTGTTTAATTTCTTGTTTATGTTTTTAATTTTCTTTTGTATTACTGCAGCTTTTTCGTATTCTTCTCTGTCTTCGAGAATCATCATAATTGTCTGCATTCTAGCTAACTCGCCAACTAGTTTTTCTTCTTCATTAAGTTCTAGTTTGTCAGTTATGTCATCAACTACATAACCATCTTTAGCTAATTTCATTATTTGTTGAGCATACTCTCTGTCTGCTTCTTCTTGCTTTTCCATTATTTTATCAAATAATAAGTCAGCTAGTCTTTCTATTTCGTCTTCGTTCATCATAATAATATTATCCGTTAGTTATCGTATTTAGTTTGTAATTATTTAACTAGCTCTAAGTTTAGTTCTTTAGCAGCGTAGTTAATGTGTTTTTGTGTAGTAACAGACCACCAGCCAAGTTGTTTTAAGTGTGATTTATGGTAGTCTTTATCGTATATTATAGTTGCAACATGAGTAGAATAAGACCATATCTCATCACCATGTTGTCTTAGGTTTTGTTTATATTTTTCAAATGTTCTCATACCACGAAAAGCCCGTACCGTCACCTGTGGGCTTACGCCGAAGGGAAAGTACGAGCTAACGTGGAAACTAAACTACTATTAACTAACTAACAGTTTCTTCAATTTCTTCGGCTTCTAAGCCATATTCTTCAGTTAATCCTTGTATTTCAGCTTTAGTTAAGCC
>Ga0315320_10003187_pt1 | contig 13499 bp, 13 predicted proteins | sample M140m21515metaG_FD_203458 | JGI IMG/M metagenome (GOLD analysis project Ga0315320, IMG submission 203458) | Ammonia-oxidizing marine archaeal communities from Monterey Bay, California, United States - M1 40m 21515 | ecosystem: Environmental > Aquatic > Marine > Coastal | place: USA: California...
GCTGTATCAACTCACTTCCTTGTGATAAAAAGGAAAAGTATTTGGAATTGAATTCGATCATAAAGTTTGTATTTTTATAAAAATGGATACATGAATTCACGTTATTGTATATGCTCATGACATAGAAAAAAAGGTATACCATTGTGTAAATTTTGTGTTGAATATTTCCTTTGTTAAACTGTAAAAGGTTTCGCACCATAGGTAGATTCATTATCATAGTCTTTACCATGCTCAAGTAACTTGAAAAACTCATGCGAATACCCTTTAGATAAAACATGAAATATGGCACAATCAGTCCCATAAACGGAGACAACAGTGAAAATAATGGACTACATATGTTGTAAAGTGCTAGAAATTGTAGAAACCCGATAATACTATTGAGGAAAAAGAATCGGCGAAATTGAATGTATTGAAATTTCCCCAAGAAATTCTGTTCGCTTTTGAAATCCAAATAAGATTGTATGAATTCATCCATTTTGCTATCCTTGTCATGATAACCTTTCAATAATCCTTGATTGTCTTTCAAGTAATCCTTGTTTGTCGTATACAAGGAACTCCATTTTTCCATCAATAGTGGCACATGATTACATTTTGACGGAAGAATGTGACTCATGAGATTATTGTCTCCGTGAAATTCAATATCCGCGCGTAGGGTTCCCGAAAGACATTGGGGGTTATGGTATTCAATAGGCAATACAAATGGAGATTTATCTAACAATTCGGATTTAATCGTTTCTACATCTGTTTCCTCATCATTTTCTTCACTCACGATTTCTTTCTCATATATGTTTACATATTTTTCCCAAAAAGGGGGCTCACTTGTCATTATTCTATGATAGAATGATTTTTTTATACTCAAACGAATTAATTTCAATTGTAAAGCGACTTAAATATTTTTTATGCATATATATTATTCTATCATGACGTCAATTTATTCTTATGCCAACTTCATGGCCATGTCAAAAGAATTAGACAGAAAGGAATACATTCTTCCCAAAGATACGATCAAAATCGTATATCAAATCAAGAAGAAACTCAATATCAAAGAACTCAATCAGTTGAAATATATGGACTTGTTTGACAAACCAAAAGTAAAACAAGAAGGATATATATTAAATGACGTGTATAAGTGTTTGAATAAGATAACTGAAAAGACCTATGACAAATTGAGCGAAGACACGCTGGCTATTTTGGATGTCATTGTAGAAGAAGATTCCGATGCGAACTCAAAGATTTGTCAAAAGTTTTTTGATATCATTACCAATAGTTCCTTGTGTTGCCCCTTGTATGCAAAGTTGTATAACAAAATATGTGAAAAACATGAGGTATTCAAATCTATTTTTCGGACACATATTCAAATTTATTTGGAAGAATTCAAAGAAATCAAATATGTTTCGCCGGGCGAAGATTATGACGCCTATTGTGCTTATGTGAAACAAATAGACAAAATGAAGCATTTTACTTTATTTTTACTTGAAACCCTAAAATATTGTATTTGTGATTTAGACGATATTGTTGACATTTTGCTTTATTTCCAGGAAAGGTGTATCCATACAATTGAAGATGAATCCTATATACTTGAAAACGAACAAGTGATAGATACCATGTTCTTAATCATCAAGGAAGCTATTGATCTTATGGTGTTTCATGATAAATGGGAAATAATCAAGAAAAACCATCACTATTTATACGAACTAAAATCAAAAGGGAAAAACAATAAAATGAAGTTCAAGATGATGGACATTCAAGATTGTATTTCAAAAAATGATGATTAATATGGTTGGAGAAATGATATAATATTATCTATTGTATAATATAAATAATATGGAGAACACGGAAGACTTCAAATCTGCTTTGTTTCCGGATGTTATGAAATACAATGACCAATTTGAAGACGATGAAATTCCAGAACAAGATCAAGGGGCAAATGCTCCTTTATATGAGATCGACATATTTGGGAAAACTTATGTAATCGCAGTAGGCACGGCAACTGAAGTAGTCATAGATGACGGCGTTTCGTTTTATTATTGCATCGTCTATCTGACTCACAATAAAAAACCGGTTTCAAAAATAGGGGTCTATGAAATATCCAATGAAAGCCTTGAAGAAGGCGAAGAAGCGAGTTCATTGCGAATTCCTTTCCAAAATCATGACCTTTTGGTTCACCCGAAGTATTATGTACAACCTCATGTTCTTGAACCTTATTCTCAATCATATGACGAATTAGATGACCGCGAAGAAGGCGAAGGCGAAGGCGAAGAAGAAGGAAAAGAGAACAGTGAGGAAATTGAAGAAGGTGAGATAGTTGAAGACGACGAAGAAAGTCAAGGTGACAATGAAAATGAAAATGAAAATGAAAATGAAAATGAAAACGAAAACGAAAACGAAGATGAAAACGAGTCGGATGATGGTGTTATTTCAGATGAAAGAACCAAAAGGATCATGAAACAAGAATTATACAACCACTATCATGATCTTGACGATAATGACGACGACAAGGAACGGAAGCTAACCCTACAATACATGCTAATTAACATATACATGAAAAATATTGCGCCTCCTTCTATTCAAAAAAAGATGAAAAAAGAGATCAAGAAAATCAAAGAGACCTTTTTCCCAAACAAAAACGGCCCTTTTATTTCGAAAGAAGCTATCAAAGAGATGGAGTTGTTTGATCTATCACCGACGTTTTTACTGTTTTTTGAACTCTATGCGACAGATATCAAATGTGTTATTATTGAAGGAAATAACACGACACAAGTAAACCAGTTCAGTATGCTAGGAAGTTTGAGCGAACAAGATAAAGAGGATATCCGGAAAAATAAACAGGACAAGAAGGTGTTTTCCGCAAATAAAGCACACATTCGTTTATTGGAAAATTACGATCCAAAAACGGTGTTCTATTTCACGAAAACAAGTGATGATAAAATAGAGTTTGTTACCAAGAAAGCCATATCCGAATTAGAGGACGATGAAAAACAAGCTCTTCGTGGTGCGTATGACAAGCAAGATCACGAGTACACTTCATCCACTCAATGCACTACAATACAAAATCTTGTATAAATATTATATAAAAAAACAATATATAGTATCTATAGTAGACATCACATGAAAACAAAGAAGAATACTCCCAAAGAAAAGACGATATCGAATGAAATGAATGATGAAATCATAGATATTTTGAAAAAACATTTGCCTAAAATGGATGTTTCATTTGATGATAAACAGTTGTCAAATAAAATATATGATAAAATGACGAAATCATGGAAAGAAAGTGAAAAAATCCCACATGAATACACGTTAGAAGATATGAAACCATCTTCCAATGAGCATTTAAAGCCAACGCAGTTTATGCCTACCTATGTGTTGAAATGTATTCATAATACACTTCATTATCAGTATTGCTTCACGTTTGAACATAAAAAAATCAAATTTCGTGTTTTCATTTATTTTGATGGAAAAATTCAATTTCAACAATATATTAAATACATCAAATGGATTATTTGTCTTTGTTTGCATAACATCAATAACGAAACCGAAGACTTTATGAACATACACCTGTATATGACCTCTTTAAAGAAAACGATTCCATCTAATTTTCCAAATAGTATTCAACCCATACACATCAATAGTGGGTTCACGTCTTATCCTAATAATGGGATGCATATCTGTATATTTCGCAAGGAAGAATGGATGAAGGTCTTGATACACGAATGCTTTCATGCCTTCAATATGGACTTTCATGAAGAGCGAATCAACTTCCCCAACCTATTTGAAAATACATTTCACATCAAATCAAAATACCTCGTGTTTGAATCCTTTGTGGAATTTTGGGCACGCATTTTGAATTGTGCGTTTTTTTCCTATGGACTGAAACCCAATATATCTAGTCAAGACTTCCATGATGTGTTTTCCCTCAATCTCAATATTGAACGCATTCACTCCTTGTCACAGGCGTCTAAAATGATGAACATGTTTCAACTGAAATATGCCGATTTCATAAACAACGACAGGAGTCATATTGTCAAGAAAATTTACAGGGAAGAAACCAATGCGTTTTGTTACTATGTAATCACCGCGATCATGATGAATTTCTTTGATAAAACATTGCAATGGTTTGACTTGAATAATAACGACTTGTTCTATTTTAATAAAAACGAACGCCAAGTCATTGTCTTTTGTCATTACATCAAACAAATGGCCAAAAACCCCGATCTTGTCTCTATATTGGATGAACTAAACGTATACAAGGTACAAAAACAGAATTATATGAAAATGTGTATATTTGAAATAGAATTTAAATGAATCATGGTTGATTGTATAGGAATGCTATTACCACCCAAGAGGTATCCATTATGCACGCGTCCACGCCAATATACCCCCTTGTATGCTCAAAGGAACCATGACGACAAAAACAATGTGCCTTATGATGTCAACTCAACATCGCACGATATATATACTGTAAATAAATATCCATCTTTATTTGAAACGTGTTCGAATCCAATCCATGTCCTTATTTTTCTCGCATTATTTAGCGTGTGGTTTGGAGGATTCACGCGAAGACAAATCTACGACTTTTTGAATAAAAATAAAAATTGAAGAACGATTTAAAGATGTATCGGTGTATAATACCAACCATATCATGGCAACATTCAACAATAACAACTCCGAACCACTGACTCCCACGTATACTCTTTATATATCTGTAAATCAAGAAGATCTGTCTCTTATACAATATTATGAAGAAGCCATAGGGTCACATAACAATGAAATCCTTCATAATCCCATGCCGGATAGTGGATTTGATTTGATTGTCCCCGAAGAACAAGAACTATACGCCCACAAAGTGAATAAAATCAACTTCCAAGTAAAATGTGAAATGCGTCATAACGAAACGCATCGAACAAGCCCCTTTTATATGTATCCGCGATCAAGTATTTCTAAAAGCCATTTTCGCCTGGCCAACAATACGGGTATCATTGACAGTGGATATCGAGGGTGTTTGATGGGTATGTTTGATTTAGTTTACACGCAACAATGTGTCAAATGTGAAAAGCACTGTCGTTTACTTCAAGTATGTGCGCCTAATTTGGAGCCTTTCAAGGTCGTGTTGCTTCAAAACGACAACGCCATGTCTCAAAGCACCCGAGGGGAAGGAGGTTTCGGGTCTACGGGTGGCATATCTTTACCACACGTGTAAGTTTGGGTGTTTATGTATTTATGATTTAAGGCGATTCCTCATTATTTATTTCTCAATATAGACTATTGATTGAATGAAATGGACATGGTTACTTTGGTCTATACCCTATAGCACGTCTTTATTATTTGGTACCAGAAAACTAAATCCCTTAGATAAAACGCATGTAAAAACGTATGCGGATTCATGGATTGAAATTTGGAAAACGCATCCCACCCCATTGTCGGATACACGCATCAACGAGGCTTGGAAATCGGTGATTTGGTGTGCACAACATAGACACCACGACTATTGTCATTGTTTGGCCTATAAGCATAATAACTTTTTTATTCTTGTCATGGAAAATACGTTTAATGAAACCTTGCGTGTGGCGGGTATTGTGGAAAGTCCTGAAAACGTCTATAGTGCGGAACAAACCCACCAATTGCATCGAGAATTGACCCGTTTAGCGAACCAAACAAATTATACCATAGATTACTCCTTGTTGCGTAACTGGTCTCATGGTTTTTATTTCTACGAGTACCAAATAGAAAAAAATTGAATGTATTTTAAAGATTCATTTCTTCTTTAAAACATATTGACCTATTATAGCATGACTCTGGAATTGTATGTGGGACCGATGTATGCGGGCAAGACCACAAAAATGATTAAAATGCACCGTGCGAATCAAAATACCCGCAAGGTGGCGATAGATTTCAACACGAACCCTGCCCATGAAAGCGATAGTCGCGTCATTATGGAGCGTATGAACACCCATGATAATGTTATTTTGGACAACGTATACACCACAAAAAGACTCATGAAAGTATGGGACGAAGATGCGTATAGCGACCAATGTCACGAGTTCTATCGGAAAATGACACAATGCCAATATATATACATAAATGAATGCCAGTTCTTTCCTGATTTGCGCCAATTTGTTTCAGAGTGTTTGAAGAAGGAGATCCATGTGTGTTTGTATGGACTAGACGCGGACTACAAACAAGAACTCTTCGGACAGACCATGTTGCTTATCCCCTATTGTCGCTATATAGAAAAACTAACCGGCAAATGTCACACATGCCGTACGGCGGAAGCTATCGTCAGCTATCGCACGACGGGTGAAAGACAAGTGTATTTGCCCAACAGCGATTGTTATATTCCATTGTGTTTGAAATGCCATAAAGAAATACGTTAAAACGCATATAAAAACACCAAATCATACATACAATATATGTATGTATGATTATGAAAAAAAGTTAAAACTGCATCAAGATCAATGTATCTATCTTTACTATTCTAGTCATTTATTTTTTATATCAAGTGGGTATGCGCTTCTACGAAAACGATATGATTTGTTTTGTATATCTACGTCTATTTTAACGACCTCGTTATTGCGATGGGGATACATGGACAATAAAAAATACACATTCATTGATCGCCACTGGGTAAAGTTCGTCTTTTTTCGTTTTTTCTATTCGCTCTTGTTATGCTGTTTTCAGTTCAAAATCAATACCTTTCAGTTTTGTTGGTTGTTCGGCATCATGAGCACCGTGGTTTGTTTATATACAATTGAAATACTTTTGTTTGTGTTGACCGATTCAAAGATCACTATTGCGCTTCACATGTTGGTACATTTTTATACGGTGATCGGGTTCTTACTTTCATGCTCATTGAGACACGATTTTATTCCCCGTTTTCGTTCCAAACCGTTCAAAAAATTGCGTCATTATTTTAAGCATGTTTACAACAAAAAATATAGAAGACCGGTTGAAAAAAATAGAGCCATGTTCCATTTTCTTGTATTATAGTTGCCACTTTTTCCTTTTGCCCGTGTTTTTGTCTATTTATATGAACCGCTACGATGTGTTGTGGATATGTACGTCAGCGTTGTTTACGTCACTGTTGAGGTGGGGAATCCCAACAAATATATGGTATCAATATCTAGATCACAATTGGGTGAAATTGATTTTTGTCTATTTATTGGTATCATGGGTTGATCTATGGATGGAACAAAAATATGATGGGGTCGTTTTAGTTTATTCGTTAGGTGTATTATTATCCATTGTTTATTATTTCGCCATTGAATGGTTTGTGTTTGTTTTCATCAATCCATATATGGGAGTGGTGTTGCACATGTTAGTTCACTTTTTCAGTGTCATCGGTATGACATGTCTCCTTCATTTGGATTATGATTTCAACACGAGATTATTCCTTTTGGGGCAACAGGCGAAGCAAATCATTTTCGGGAAGGAGGGGTAGACGGATCTTCTCGTAGTTTTCCGAGTCGTTTTCGGGATGGATCACTACCAAATGGAGGTCTTTCACCTTCACATCGTACTTCGTCTCCAAAATGTACTTGTAGATATTGAGTTGCAGGGTGTAATGCCAGTAATTCGTGTCTTGGATGTGCTGTAGTCCATCTACCAGGCATTTCTTATTGAAGTTATTGGACTTTTCAATGTTCTTACACCGCTTCCAATCATAGATACTGATGCTACCGTCTTCGTTGAGAAAGGTCATGTCAATGGACCCGGCGATCTTGTGGTCTTCATGATAGACATTCCATTCCGTGCGATAGGGCACCATGCCTCCGTGATCGCCAAGGAAGTTCTGGAAATAGGCGTATTCAAGTGTGTCTTTGAACGTGTCAATCTTGTCTTGATGAATGCCATTGTAATGAAACTCAAACATTTCGTGCATGGCCGTCCCCATTTTGGCGGCTTCTTGACCGTTCTTATTCCACATTTGCTTGATTTCGGGTTTCGTCATGCCAAAGTATTTGGAATCGGGCCATTTGGGTGAATTCATCATACCATCAATGATTTTATCCGCATTAAACTTTTCAAATGCTTTATGGATGAGTGTGGTGACAGAAGTATATCCCCTTTCCCGCTTGATGTAATACGTATGTCCGCGTTCTTGGAAAACAATGTGCGTGTCTCGTTCGTGCGCGTGTTTGTCTTTCAAAAGAAGAGAGGTGAGTGAAGTAATTTGCGAGGCCATTAGGGAGGTTCTTGAGATGTATTTATATCCATGTTGAATATAGATAAATCAATTTTTTTCGGTTTTTCACTTCACACTTGTGCTTCAACAGCATTCAAAAGGGTTTCTCCTTCTTTCGCAAGATACTGGTCAATGATCTGCTCGGTCACTTGCACCGTATCCGACACCAGGTTATCCGAGATCTCTTGTTTTGTAGGACTACGCATCATTTCCTTCTTGAAATTGTCCACAAATTGGCGAATGAGCTTGTATTTCAAGGACAGGGCTTCTTCTTCGCTCGCCCCTTCAATGTTCATGACCACATCGTTGACCAGTTTCTTGAAATTGGTTTGCATGGTTTGGGTTTCGTCTTCTTTATACAAGGCCATTTCCACGGACTCCAGCGCATCGCAAATTTCCGGTTTCTTGAGTTGTTCAAATAACTTTTTCTTAGCAGGATCTATCCGACTATTATTAAAGGTTTGGTTAAACAAAGCGATCACTGACTTTTCAATCGTTGGACTCGTTTCCATGAGGCGATCAAATTCTTCCGTGCATGATTTCAAAAAGTCATAGACCGTTTGGCGTTCATTGGGTGGTTTACTCAGTTCCACGCGAATCTTTCGGTAGAATTTGTCCCACGAAATAGAACTCACGCGATGGGCTTCATTGAGTTCGGATATTTTAAGAAATTGTTGAATGGTCGTAATGATCCCCGCCACAATATTTACGAAACCAACGCCCATGGAGTAATAGGGGCGATAATCGATGGGGACGCGTTCTTGGGCGAAATTGGCCGTCCCCGTTAACGTACTCATAATAATCACAGGGATCGTAAAATACGTATTCACCCTATTGTATATATTGTGACTTTTCGCGTGAAGCCACCGATAACACATGGCCTTGTCTCCCCAGTCTACTAAAATTTTCTCATGGTCTTTGGCCCATATGGTGGGCTTTGAATTTTTCACCATCAAGGCGCTCACAGAATTATTATCATCCATTATAGTATATGGATAAAATAAAAAGCAAATTCGATGAATTAAAAGAAACGCGTTTAGAAATCAAACAAGGTATAAATAAAATAAACGAAATCAAGGACTCTGTAAAGAAGAACTACATGCAATACATTGAGAAGGAAAAGCAGAATTATTTTGGTTTGGATTCCTTCCATTTTCAAAACAAGGCCATTGAACTAGAACACACCAATATGTTGCGCTTGTATCACTTTATAGATAATCGGATTTATGGGGACTATTACAAGCTGTTCCACATGATTGAAAAGAGTCTAAAAGAACAATTGAATGAAGACCAGTTACATAAGATAAAAGAATTGTATCACTTGAAACAATACCCTGTGTATAAGGATTTAGAACCCTTTAAAATATATGATTTTGACTTGATCAATCAAATACACCAAGACATTATCCTTGTTTTAGAAAATGTCAAAGAGTTATTTCAAGAAAACAGAATCAATATAGACGACCACAAAAAGCATTTGATTTTGGGGATGAATATTGATAATTATGTCATCAATCAAGAATACATGAATCAACATCTACATATGAGTAATCAACTGCACGAGAATTATTTGAATGTGTTTCATAAGTATCATGCGGAGTGGCTAACGAAATATTACGAAAAAATAGAATTGTTTCATAAACAAATCCAACATCATGAAGAAGATTATGACATGAAGAGAGAAAACAAAACAGACTTTTCCATAAAACCTCAACCCGAACCAGAAATAAAGTCTTTACCTGACCTACAGATAGAATTCGCAGAGAATCATCAACCACTTGAAACCGTTTTAGAAGAAAGTGACGCGGAACATGAATTAGATTTATCGGAAAACACGATTATTGAATTGAAGAATGATGATGATGATTTCAACCTTTGAATCGGGTTATCGTTTCTTCGTTTTATTTTTATTCTTTTGGTTTCTCTCAATTCGTTTTTTCAACGCGTTAAACTTCTTTTTATCTAACACATAGATGATTCGTAGATAAAAGAAGAGATTGATTGTCGCTTTTCCATAAGTTATCCTATTCAGGGTTTTGCGATTCTTTGTTTGGCAAGGGCAGTTGTCTTTTTCCATGGTGTGAAATAGGTTAATGATTGCGTAATCATTCACAAAGGAAGCGAGGAACCCAAGCGAAATAATCGCCAATACATTGTGGTACATGCCACCTCCTTTTTGAGATTGAACGATCTTCATGAGATTGAATAAACTATAAACAAAAAAGAGCGGTGCTACTACCGACACATAACGAAAGTTCCACGTTTTCTTGAACCCTTCTAGTTTACTGCATTCGCATGTATTTTGTTGTAATTTATAAAATACATATATAACGTATGCGTAATAAAACGTAAACAAAAGTTGAAATAGTAATAACAAAAGTTTCATAATATATATAAGAATAGATTTTATTTGCGAATGGCATCATGACCCGGGAATATTGTTTATATAAATGGATTTCGTAAATCACTTAAATATATTCAACGCAATATCATAATGGAATATATACATACATTTCTTACATGCAAGGTAAAAGAAAAGGATCTCGTCATTCGGATTCTTTTCATGAGCCAACCCACAATGAACAAAGACCTGAAAAGGGATTTACATACCTTCTCTTTTACATGGAATGTGATTGAGCCATTTATTGCGTCAAATATACATTGTCTCGCTCTCTTATCTTTAATGAAGGAATCTGTGAAAGAATACGCATTGACACCTATATCGCGTGATTCTTGTTCCAGCGATCGTTCTTACATTCAAAAACACCTATTGAAGTTTAATTCTTTACAACGACTATTATTTATGAAAAAGCTGAAATTATTTTAAAAGAGTTAGTAAATGAGTGCCTTCGCATAAGGATAGTTGTCAATCAATATTTGTTTTTGCACCAATGTCAAACGATAGGTACTACATATTTGCACATTATTCACAATGTCTTGACCCGATATAAAATCAGCACATATCACCTTTTGTTTGTCATTGTATTCAATGATTGTATTGGAAATCACGTGCTTCGGGACCATGATTTTATGTCGCCTATGGAACATGGTTTCGCTCAACATATACATGTCACGGTCGTTCAGTAAAACTTCAATCGTATATTTCATGAAAGAATGGAAATTTGCCAAAAATATATGAAAATGGTGATTATATATATTATCGATGTCGGTTTCCCATATCCAGAATCGGAATTTCAACATATTCGCACAATGAGTGCGGTTAATGTAATGTTGTTTTTCTTTCAAATACTTGTGTTTTTTCAAGAGACATAACTGACTACGATGAAAATCGCGATCATTAATCATGGGTAACACATGATGGAAAAAGATATCTTCCATAATGTATATATTCCATAAATTTGTATCTATATCGTTGTTTTATTATTTATTCAACTCAGGTCTTACCGGGATTTGAACCCGGATTGAGGGATTCAAAGTCCCTAGTGATAACCATTACACTATAAGACCGATGTCTCATTTTGTCTCTTTGTCTCTCTTACCATTTTGTCTTTCTCACACTAATTTTAGGTCCCGCACTTCTTTTCACATATGAATCGGGGTCATAGGGTTCATCTTCATCATCCGATCCCAGGTTCTTGGATAATTCCCAGAATTCCCTCGATCCCAATTTAAAATCTTTCCGTGCCTCGGCTTTGTACCAAAAGATTTGATCTTGTAGTTTATTTGATTTCACATTGTTGTTGATAACCAAGCACTCAAAGTTCTCCGTACATTGGTCCATGACCTGGCAAAAGGACTCAAACGTCGGAAACATACCCGCAAAGTTCTCATAAATGCGCTTGCGGTTTGCAATATACGGTTCCCGTAAAATAAAGACATAATCAATATTCGTCCGCAATGTAGGAGGGATCCCCAGTGGATATTGCATGGTAATGATAAGCATGATTTTCCAATGCCGACCATTCATAAACAACAACCGCATCATTTTGTCTCTAGACCAGGTGTTATCATAGAGACAATCATCCAATATGACAAAGGCCCGGGGATCTATCGTAGATCTTTTATACAACTGAATATGTTTATTCACCTCTTTCAATACCTGTCGCTGTCGTTTCAGTATATTGGTGATGATGGATGTACTGTATTCTTCGTGGATGAATAGCTTTGGTACATGTTGACTATAAAACCCATTTCCAGCTTCTGTCCCGGAAATCACCGTCCCTAATGGAATGTTTCTATGATGAAATAATAGGTCCCGCACCAAGAAACTTTTCCCGGTGTCACGGCGTCCAATCAACACCACGACGGGGCCTTTATTTTCCTCCTTTTTAAAGGTGATCATACTCATGTCAAACTTTTTAAGTTCTAAGGTCATGTGCCTTCTTTACACATTAAATATATATATTTTTAATCATATATAACGAATTGAGTTTAAAACAATTTTCTTTAATCTGAATAATAACAATAAACAAGAATAAGGATGGATCCATTGTATGAAGAACTGAATAAGATATCAAATGACGAGTTTGAAATGATTCTGAAAAAAAGCCCCATTCAAGAATACTTGGACGTGTCATTTGAAAATCAACTTGATTGTTTTAAGGAAAGAAAGAGTGATAATGTTTTCACAATAGAGACAAAAGACAAAGAGACAAAAGAAGTATTTGTCAAATATATTACACTCATAGACTTTTTGAAGTTTTTGATTGGAAAATACAAGAATGAAAACTTAGACATTATGCCTTGTGAAACAAGGGTCAATGATGATAGTAAATACGAAAAGTATATCAATGATACGAACAATTATGCATACGTGGATAGTTTTTTTTATCATGCGACGAGTGAATTTGCCAAGGAAACTAAATTTCCTCATAGTATTCAATGTTATGACCAGTTTGTTTGTAAAAAGAAGGACTGCAAAATAAACATTGCCGATGATTTAGAATACTTGTGTGATTCCAATTATTTTAACGAAAATATAAACAAATTGTATCATTTTGAGGATCAAACTATTTCTAATTTATTCATGAGCACGCAAAAAGAAAAGCTGGTGATCGAAAACTCAAACGATATTGTATTAGAAGATATTGAAATCTTAGATATAGGCGAAGAAACTGAAACGAACGACAAAAAAGCAGAAGAAAACTCAGATATGGAGCAAGTAGATGGAGGTGCTTGTGAAGACAAAGCAGAAGAACAGAGTGACGATGACGAGGAAGACGAAAGTAGCGATGATAGCGAAGCAATGAATACCAGTGAAAGTGACGACGAAGAGGGAGAGGAAGAAGACGAAGACAGTGACGGTGATTACGAAGACGAGAGCAATGAAGATGACGAAGATAGCGACGAAGACGAC
>Ga0315320_10003189_pt1 | contig 13496 bp, 9 predicted proteins | sample M140m21515metaG_FD_203458 | JGI IMG/M metagenome (GOLD analysis project Ga0315320, IMG submission 203458) | Ammonia-oxidizing marine archaeal communities from Monterey Bay, California, United States - M1 40m 21515 | ecosystem: Environmental > Aquatic > Marine > Coastal | place: USA: California...
GACATTATTCAGGCCCGATGGCGAAGCCGTTGCATCCGATGCCGTGTTGCTCACGGTGGTAGACGGAGATCTCTCGGCTCATCGTCAGCAGACACCGGTATTTCGCGATTACATCATCTCACCAGATGTTGAAGACGTTGAAGCGATCGGTATCCGCATCAACGGTGATGACGACGATGGTGACGGTGTAGCTGATGGCATGCAACGAACTGCTGTGCCCGGTGAAGATGATTTGATGCAATTGGACACAGTTGTGATTTCTGGTGGGCCAGGTGTTGAGTGGGTAATTGAACGCTCAAATACCAATGTTTCAGTTTGGGGTAGCCTAGACCGGACGGGCCCAATTCTGGAAACCAGGCTTGGACACCCAAGCAATGAGACACCACCGAATGATGCGTTGATTTTTAATGATGACAACATCAGTCGACAAAGCACCCAGTTGTGGGTCGAGTCACCGCACTTACCGGGTGGAGTATCAACCATTTCGCTTTACGCCCGGGCAGCTAATACTGGGAAGGGAAGAGTGGTTGCGGATACCGTTAGCTACAAGCCGTTCGAGAGTATCACAATTACCTGGATGGGCGAATTCGCTGTCCCAATGGACCCTGCTGATCAATATGATGACGGTAACAAAGATGGCATCATGGAGTGGGCTATCAATCAATACCACGATGGTTATGACATCTATGCGTTTGATGAAGCGGATTACTATGATTTGGAATTCGACAGCATTGGGCCAGCATATGTGGAAATCAAAAATGCGATCAACAACCGTGGTGTGTCAGAGGTTGCCTTAACGGGTTACAGCCATGGTGGTGGCGTTGCCCATTACATGGGATGGTACTTGTCGGCCACTGAATCAAATTTTCATGATGCCGACGGCTCAGTTAAACGAGTGCCGCGCGAGCCAGCCCCCGGTATCAAGAAACCGTTTGATATTGTATTCACAGGGTACATTGACGCTGTAAGGCAAGATGGGTTTTGGCCTACTTCCTGGCAAGCGGAGACCAGGCTGCCGCCCGGTTCAAGCTATCATGTAAACCAATTTCAGAGACATTTCTCATGGGCTACCTTTTGGATAGGCGGCGCTCCGACCGTCAACAAGACGGAAACGCCAGCGATCATTCATAACTTTGATCGCACTGATTTGGGTGCCACGCATCAATGGATTGATGATGAGCAGATTGTGCTTGATTGTTTGGAAGAGCACTTCCAAAAACAAGTCAATAAGTGATCAGCGTGTTTATATTGAAGTCCTGCTGGCGATCTTTCGATCTCAGCGCAGGACTGGGGTAGGATCAGCGGCGTTGACAGCATGGTCAATTAACAGATGCGTTCGGATAGACCAGAACATGGTTTCAGAATGCAGTTTGCCGCCCGTTCCAAACCGGCGTCCGGTCGTGCAAGCTGTTGGTGGCAACTGCTTTGTCACCTCTGGACCCAGTATTAGATGTACTCACGCAGCGGTGTTTCTGTCTGGTTTCGAGCAATGGTTTTGATCGCCCGCGGGATCAATAACGCTAGCGGGTGTGCAAATTTGCATTGCCTTCGATCATGAGGTAGCGTTGGTTTGGATCGATGTTATCGTAGGTTTGTTTGTTTCCTGATGGCCAAGTTACTTCAACATGACAGGGGGCGGTTGAACGACCAAGACCAATATGCAGCAACGGTTCATTCTTGCATTGAAAACCGTCTCCACTGGTGACCCATCGGTTCCAGTTCTCTCCAGAGCATTCGACGCTTATTTTAGCGCCGACGGCGTCACGTTCACTGGTCGTGCCGATCAGTTCTAACTGTAGCCAGTTGCCGGTTGTAGACTGGTTTTCTAGAAGTGCTACCGGCATGTCCATGTTGTATGACACTAGATCCATCTTTCCATCAGCATTCCAATCCAGTTTCGTGAGTGTGCGTCCTAAGGCGTCCGTCGTCCAGAATGAGTCGTGGGAAGACTCTGTAGTAGCGAGGCTGAAGCCACTTGGGCTTCCACTAAATATTTGAGGCGGCATCCGATATGGGGTGCCGTCACTCAATGCGCTGTAAAGGTGTCCGTTTAAAATGACTAAGTCCAGCCATCCATCTGAGTTGAGGTCTGAGGCTTGGGTGCCCCAACCCACCATGGGTGCGGTAGCGGGTTCCAGTCCGAGGCGAATGAAGTCATTCGAGAATATCCCCGATTTTTTTTGGAGGTATAAATCAGATGACTCTTCGGTGTAATTCGTCACATGAAAATCCAGTGCGCCGTTGCGGTCAAAGTCGCCGGTTGCAACGCCCATGCAGCTTTCTGGATTACCCAGTAGTCCATTTGCACAGCCCAGCAGCGTTGCGCGTTGTGTCAAGCGAAATCGGTGGTCGCTATTTTCGGTCTTCTGGCTTTGCCAGAAGTGATTGGGGTCCGTATCGTTGGCAATGAATAAGTCATTGCCGAATTGATTATCGATGTTGGTGATTAGTGCTGAGAATCCATAGCCTGGTGGAATTGGATCAGAGGTCAGCAAGGGGACTAGCTTCCCGTCTGCAGTGTTACGCAGCAGTTGGTCAGTTGCGGCCTGAAATCGCTGGGGGTTGCAGTGCCCGTTTCCTCCGGGAATCGAGCACTTCGCAGTTAGCACGGTAGGGTCATCGATGTAGTTGATTTCAACAAGGTCTGGAAGGTGATCGCCTGTAAGGTCACCGCATGCTATCGAGGTTGTCCAGCGATTATCACTGCTCATGCTTTCCTGATCGAAATCGCTGAATGTTCCATCACCGTTGTTCATGTAAATTATGTTTCTTCCGATGTTTGCGATGACCAAGTCTGGGAATCCGTCTTGGTTGAGATCAGCAGAGGTGGCACCTTGGCCAAAGCCCCGATGGGCGATACCCGCACTGTGTGCAACCTTGGAAAAAACTTTTCCTTGATGGTTGCGAAATAGCTGGTCTGGCTCCGATCCTGAGTTTTCAAAAGGTGTCCCACTTCCCTGTGTGAAGTGCAGGTCAGGCCAACCGTCTAGGTCATAGTCAAGAGTCGCTATTCCTCCCCCTATGGTTTGGTGCATTAGCAACTGATTGAGGTTAGTACCTGGTGGGCCAGGCATATACTCCATGTTCAGTTCAACTGTTTCGGCAACGTTGGTCAGTACAATATCTTCCCCAGGTTGGAAGCCTTTTTCTTCTGGGATCGAGGAACGGGCACCCAGGCGGCTGAAATCTGGGAGCGGCCAATCAGATGTGTTGAGTCCACAACTGGCCCAGTGCTCCTCGTGTCCAGTTTCTGGTACTTCACTTGTGTTGATTTGTTGGGGTGATTGCTGTGCTAGCTTGTTCCATGCGCGAGCTTCAGCGGTGCGATGTAACTTCACTAAGAGTTGTACAACTTGACTCATTTGCTCTGAGGTTCGATCGATCTCGGAAGCTATAAAAGCAACACGATCCAGTAAACGGTAACGCTCCATCACGCGCGTCGCGTCGGCAGTTTGACCCATTGCTTTCAGTGATCGCGCAAGGGCCAGAAAAGAGTGACGATCCGTATCATCTCGAAGAACAGCCTCTGTCAGGCAACGAATGGCAATTTCGTGCTTTTCTTGCTGTTGGTACCAGTTGCCGATGGCAGACCAGTACTCAGGTTCTTGCTCGATTCCTGCTGGTGTCGAGGCGAGCCACTTGCGAAGCTCCGCGTCGTCCTGCCGGTGAATCATGACACGACCGGCAAAAGCAGAAATCGCAGTTGATTTCGGTGATTTTTCCCGAAGATCTTCAAGTAACTGGCGTGCTTTGTTGTGTTGACCGTCATACCACAGGAACTTGGCCTGACCGAGATCGGTCGGTTTGATCTCGCTATACCCGGGCATCTCTGGCCGATGGATGAACGGATCGCTGAACGTTGTCATGCCGTAGAGCTCTGATTCGGTGGCATGTCCCATCTGAGCTAGCGTTCGCATGTGGGTTGCGGCACGCATGCGCAGCCCCAGGTTATTAAATAATTGGGCGAGCCGTCGGTGGGCTCGGGGTATATCCCCACTCTTGCGGATGAGTGTGGTGAGTTTGTTTGCAGCTTCTTCATAACGCCCCAGTTCGATTAACCAGTCAGCTGATTGTCCTAATGCAGCCATCGCAGCTTCAGCGTCGTCTGCTGAGATTGCAGACAATGTATTTATCGCGTCAGCGATGTTCCCGCGGCTAGCTTGTACCTGGGCAAAAAGAAATAAAGCCTGCGATTGATTCGGGTCTGCCACGAGAATTGGCCGCAGTAACGATTCGGCCTCGTCCAAATCACCAGACTTGACTGCCTTCATGGCTGTGTTCAACTTGCGATTGACATCGGTTGCCACTGCCTCAGTCCGGTCGCGTGTCGAATTTACTGACGGGGTGTCGGAACCGTCTCGGCAGCCCCCCATCAATATCACAGTTGAGCACAGCGTGCCTAGCAAAAATGTGACGAAGATCTGGTGGGAAAGTATCGACCTGTGACCCAGATGCTGCATTTTAAGGGACCGCTTATTGCTGCTAACGCACTGTAATACAACACATGCAGAACCAATGTCCGGTTGCATCTGCTCAATGTTGGCCCGTTGCTGCTGTGAAAAAGACCGTAGGAGATCACGCGTAAAATATTTGGCGGCACTGGCACTGGTCATTGTTGTAGAAAAGTCCACGTAGTTACTCGCATTGCTGGCTAGTACCCCAAAGAGAACAGTGAATGAGTTTCCTTCGCATAATCGATTCGATTACTCTCTTGTGTCCTGCTAACACCTTAGGGCAGCAACACCTGCACAACAACTAAAAAGTCTTGTCGCCGGCTATCTCAAGAATTTGCAAGAAGTAATTCAGGCACGTAGCAGGGGAAGATCACTCTCATCGATGATAGATGGCTCGCTGGCGTGAATGCATGCCACCATCAGATTGAAATCTAGCCGTCAGATTTCCGTACGGTTTATGTGAGCGTGTAGTTCATGTGTTGGTGATCAATTTTGAAATCGCAAACTAAGGTGAAGCGGTTTTGTCTCGCAGGTTCTGCGCATCTGAGATTGTAATGTGGTTTGATTTTCCGCTGGAATTGCGTCACTAAGAAGCTGCAGGTGTTTGATTTCATTCGGGCAACGTTCCTGCATGTGTGTTTTGCGGCGAAGGGCGTTCCCGTTTCGATCGTTGTGCCTGGTGCGTTTTGAATATCGGGTTTGGATAAATTCCTCCGCGCCAAACGTATGGTCGTGATGTGCTGTTTGGTCTGTGATGATCTTGCCAGGATGCATTGATCAATGCGTCATGGCATAAGTCACGATGTTGATTCCTAAAGGATACGAGACGCGAACGGAGTACTCTTTGAAGTACTCGGGTGATTCGCCTTCGCGTTCCCAGCCATCGCCGATATCGTTGTTGTGGCATAGTAATGCCATCAAGCGATTCGAGTCGTCAAAGAAGCCCCAGAAGTGCGGGGCTTCGTCACCTTCCGGATCGCCGTGCCAGTACTCGAACGTATGACCTCGTTGCCATGCCCGAATGCTGGGAACCTGCGGGGTGCCCTTGAGGTCATAAACTAGGTGAAAGATCTCATGCTGCGGTCCTAGTTCGCGTGGCTCCCGATCCGGGAAAACCTGCTTCATCTCCGAGTAAACGTGCCGCCAGCCACCCGGTGCCCAGAAGTCGTCCGCCATCATGAAGCCGCCATTGAGTAAGTATCTGCGTAACGCTTTCGCGTCTTGTTCGCTCAAAATCATCTCGTTGACATTCGACATGAAAATGAACGGATAGTCATGCAGATCCGGATCGGTAAACCGGAGGACTTTACCGTTGGGATCGACTTTCATGGATGTCAGTTCTTGTAATCTCGCTGAAAAATTCCAGTCGCAATCGGGGAAGTCATTGTCCCACTGGCGACCAGGGCGGTATTGAAGCGAATCGTATTGAATACGCGCAAAAGTAAAGACGTCTTTCTCGAAGCCATTGTCAACGGTCCATGTCGGGTAGTCGCTGCGATTTGTCGCAGCGCCACGCCCACCGCTATAGCCACCCCGAAACTGGGCCACGCTGATGGCGGTGAAAAGCAAGAATCCAGTGACACTCGCGAGCGGTAAAATTCTGTGTCTGTTCAAGAATGGATCTGACGGGTCTGTGCGGGAATTTGCCTACAGTGCTGGCTCGAATTGTCGACAGCGGTTGTGGCTGTTGGTGGATGAGGAATCTGGCGGTTGGCGGCGACCTGCGTTGTGGAATCCACGTGAGGCGTCATCATGCCAGTTGCCAAGGCCGATGATTTTCTTCGGGAGCAATACTTGTGTCGAGCGCAAATGCGGTGCTTTCCGTAATCTTGTTGGAAAAGCAACATTAAACATGTCCCCCCCCCACACACCAGTGGGTTGATGTTGAACGTTGTGTATCGCAATGTCTTGCACGTGAGGTGTGCGAGACATCAATTTGAGTCTGATTTTGATTGTATCACAGAGAGGAATGTTTGCGTGTCGATTATCCATTGGCTGGGAAATTGGGATTGCACTCAGTGACCGGTCTGAACGCAATTCAGTCTGGTAGCGAGTCAAGCTTCGTTGGGGGGCAAGTCGTGAAGTCATGGGCATCAATTTTCATGTGGATCGGCGTTTCAAGAACACGACCGCTGTCGCCGGTTTTGCGTTCAGGAATGTGATGAGGCTTGCCGTGTTCAACTGAATGCTGTTGCCGTTGCTGCCCAATATTTCTTTTGTTCCTCGTTTGTGCTGGCGCAAGAGGTTCTGCGACGCCTGCGGAGTTAGGCTGGGGTGTATCTTGGTAACGTGTAAATCAGTGCAGTTTGCAACCTTGAAGGTGAATGATGGTTCGTTGTTTCTTCTTGCGACAAGTATCGTTGGTTGTCGTTTTTGCGTTAATGTTCGCTGTTTTTGTTATTAATGTGGTAGCAGATGAGCCTAGACGTTCACACGCGAAACCGCTCATTGATGTTCCGTTACGGAGCGGTTTAGAGCCACGTCCAGAAGTGCCCGTTTTTGTGGTTGCGTCATCGGGTTTGCGTGTTCTGGTTTCGAAAGATGACGGGATAACGTGGGAGCAAAAGCTTTTGCTTTCGGATGATGCAGGTGATGGAGGACACGGACCCTATGGAGTGCATGGACTGGCTTACGCAGATGGCCTGTTTAGTCTTTTTTCCGGGTGGGGCGCAAGTGGTTACTGGCTCGGATCAACGGATGCCGAAAACTGGATGCATCTTTCTGCTACAAAAGAAGGTACTGAATATTCAAACGTGCTAGGTGTCGTTGCTGTTCCGGGCATGATCGTGAGTGCAGGTTCAAATTCGGTGAGTATTTCTGGCGATCTTGGAAAGACTTGGCGTGTGTTGAAAATGCGATCGCTCGGGATTAGAACGCATCATATGAAACCGGCCTTTGGTGATTATGACGGCGGACGTATTGTCGTGGCAGGTGATGGGCCGATGGTCATCTACAGTAAAGACAAAGGAAAGGCATGGGACGCCGGCGATGTCAGTGGCGGATATACACAGAACAACGGACGTTTCTTTGTCGCTGGCAATATTATCTATGGCAATGGCGTTTTTTTGATCAACTCCGGAGACAAAGGTACGGTGACCCGTTCGATCGATGGTGGCGAAACTTGGAGCGGAAAAATCGAAACAGGTGCTGAACGAATTGGTTATCGCGCACTCAGTTTTGTGCGCGGTGAATTCTGGCTTGCTGGACGGAAATCACGTGCCAGCAAAGATGGTCTGACTTGGCGCGACTTGCCCGGAACGATCCCGCCAGGGCCAATGGCTCAATCCGACGGCGGCACCTTGATCTCGGTGACTCGTGAAGGCATTCACCGAAGTACCGATGGCGTCAATTGGAAGCTTGTGCTGAAGGTTCCAGAAAAGGACACTTCCTGGACTTTGCGGCATGTTGCCTTTGGGCACGTGGCAAAGAAGTCGCAATGATCCCCAGTGTGTTCGCAGGGTGGTGATACGATGTTCACTGTCCTGTCTGCCGTGTCTTTCACATTTCGTTCGACATTTGCTGCGAAGTCGCTGAACATCGTTTGAGAGGGACGGTATGACGCTTGAAGGCGTTGCTTGGGGAAAATTGTCGGGGGGTCTGTTAGACTAAATGGCTCAGGTGACCGAGTCTCCACTCAGTTTCGCTACGTCGAACCGCGCGGTAAGTGTTAAAACGGGCGTCAATGATTCGTCTTGTTAGGTGATTCGTCTTGTTAGGTGATTCGTCTTGTTAGGTATTGAGTGGCAGCCCCGCTGTTCCAATGCCCTTTTGAAGCGAAAGTTTAATGGTCCCGTGTGCTTGTACCTTTACGGCAACTTGCGAAACATATTCATGATATGTGCTTCCCACTTTTTGGCAGGAATTGGAGCAGAAGTTTCAAGCTCTATGATGCATTCGAGATTTAGCTTGAATCGTTTTCGCGGCGGTGTTTGCATACTCGGTTTGAGCGGTTTTTTTGCCTTGTCCATTTCAATGATGCACGGATTCGCAGAAGAAGTTGGTGCTGCTGAGGGTGCAGATGTTTTAAGCCCGCAGGGATTTCGTCAGAAGATCGAGCCGTTTTTGACTCAGCATTGTGGCGTCTGCCACCGTGGCGACTCAGCGGAGGGTGACTTCTCTCTGACCAAGCTCGGTTTCGATCCTTCCGCCAGTCGAGATTCAGCGAGACAATGGAAGATCGTGGCCGAGAAACTCATCCTTGGTGAAATGCCTCCCCGAGAGAAACCACGGCCTGACCAAGTTCAAATGAATGCGGTGATCGAACGCATTAACACTGGTTTGCAGCGTGCTGCAAAGGTTCTGCGTAGCAAGGAGGGGAATGAAGTCATTTTTCGTCGGCTCAACAAAAAACAGTTCAACCACACGATTCAAGATATGTTTGGGCTCGAGGGAGATTTCGTGGCGAGCTTTCCGGATGACGGAATCGAGCACGGGTTCAACAACATCGGTAGCGGGCTCATCCTCTCTGCGAGTCAGCTTCAAGCCTACATGAAGATTGCTGATGTGATTCTGGACAAAGCAATTGTTTCGGAGGGTCGGCCGAAAACTGAAAAGCTGGTGCTGAAGCTTGTCGAACCAGACACGCCTCGTGGAAAGCCTGATGCTAAGTCAGGCAGAGTGGCACCTTACTTAGCCGATTACAAAGGTGATGATGTTATCATTTCGAGATCGGGAATCCCGCCGATTTACCGAAGATTCAGAGCCCCTGTCGAAGGCAAGTACCGAATCCGGGTCACCGCCTATGCGATCCGTAACAAGGGTGAGCGACTTCGGCTTGAAGTTCACCATGGTAATACCTGGACACGCACTTTGGTTCCGACACTCGATGGTCAGATCGAGGTAGTCGACGAAACACCGAGAACTTTTGAATTCACAGGATTTCTTAAGAAGCGACAGGCGTTCGGACTGAGTCCCCCGGATTTGATTAACTGGCTGAAGCCAGAGTTGATTGCGGCCTATGATGGGCCGGGTATCGTGATTAAGAAAGTTGAGATCGAAGGTCCGTTGATCAATCGTTGGCCGCCCATGAGCCACCGGGTTATCTTTGGCGAGTTGGTCAGTGAAAGTTATTCAGACGATGAAGTTGAGGATATCCTTCGCCGCTTTACGTCGCGAGCTTTCCGCCGTCCGGTGCCCCTGTCCGAAGTTCAGGCTTATCTCGAACTCTACCAACAAGCTCAGTTGGACGGTGATGATTCCCTTACTGCTTTGAAGCACACTTTGAAGGCCGTTCTTTGTTCTCCTTATTTTCTCTACCTTTATGAGGAGCCTGGCAGGCTGGACGAGTTCGCGTTGGCATCGCGGCTCTCCTATTTCCTGTGGTCCAGCATGCCGGACGAGGAACTGCTTCGCCTGGCAGCAAACAATCAACTTTCGAACCCCAATGTTCTCAAGCAACAAGTTGCTCGGATGGTTGGCGATCCTAGGATTGATCGTTTTGTGAACGATTTCGTCGGCCAATGGCTGAACGTCGACATGGTGGGAGAAATGCAAGCTGACGCTCGACTGTATCCGGAATACGACGAATACTTGGAACGATCGATGCGAGGGGAAACCCAGCTGTTTTTCCGTGAACTGCTGGTCAACAATCTTACGATCGAGAACTTTATCGATTCCGATTTTTCTATGCTCAACGAACGACTGGCAAGTCATTACCGGATTCCGAACGTGGCAGGTGGCCATTTCCGCCGCGTTCTGTTACCGCCAGAGAGTCATCGTGGAGGATTGTTGACTCACGCCAGTGTCCTCAATGTTACGTCCAACGGGACAACCACGTCGCCCGTGATTCGCGGCGTCTGGATGTTGGAGAATTTTCTTGGGGCACCAACTCTTCCACCACCGCCCATCAGTACCGACTTTGAGCCGGACATTCGTGGAGCGGGAACAATCAAGAAGCAGATGGAAATGCACCGGCAATTGGCGCAATGCAATGTTTGTCACCGAAAAATCGATCCGTACGGATTGGCGTTGGAGAATTTTGACGTGATTGGCGGTTGGCGAGAGAGTTATCGAAAGCTCAAACCGAACGGAAGAAAAGGAAGCATCAGTTATATCGATGGACCACCTGTTGAATCGTTCGCCGATGCCCCCAATTTTGGGCAGTTCGAAGGTTTTGAATCATTTCGTGAACTTCTGTTAAAAAACAAACATTTGGTCGTGCGATGTGTCACCGAAAAAATGATGACTTACGCACTCGGACGCGGGCTCGACTTTACTGATGACGAAACCATTGATTCGATTGTCGATGAACTGCAGCAGAATGGTCTTGGATTACAATCGCTTGTTGAGGAAATTGTGCTCAGCGATGCGTTTCATAGGAATGGAATCAGCAACGACCGATCGGAGAATGCACCGTGAATCAACGAAATTCGATTGACCGCAGAAGGCTACTCAAGGGGTCCGGCGTTGCCGTAGCACTGCCTTGGCTTGAAGCGATGAACACAAATGCGTTCGCCGCTGTGCCAGCTGCTGGCGACGAACCTCGACGAATTGTACTGATCAATCTTAATCTTGGACTCTATGCGCCAGCGTTGTTTCCACTTGAGCAAGGCCGGGACTTTGAACCTTCGGAATATCTTCAGCAACTGAACGAATTCCGCAATCAGTACACGGTCATTTCTGGACTTTCGCATCCCGAGGTGGTCGGTGGACACGCCACAGAAGCACGCATCTTTAACGGAACCCCCAGCAGTCAGAAAATGGGGATTTCGCTTGACCAATACGCAGCGAAGTTTCTTGGTGAGTTTACTCGGTTCGATACGCTGCCCCTGGGAATGGGGAACACGAACCTCTCGTGGGCGGCCGACGGCAGCCCTGTGCCTGCGGAATCTCGCATGGCTGTCGTGTTTCAGCGGTTGTTCGCAGATGAAAGCGTTACTAGCAAGCAAGCAGCAAGAAAAGTGATTGACCGTTCGGGCAGTATTCTCGACCTGATTCACGGTCAGGCAAAACGTTTAGAGCCGCGGATTAGCAAAGCTGATCAGGAGAAGATGAAGGAGTTTTTCTCGTCGGTCCGTGAGACTGAGCGTCGACTCGCCAAGTCCGAGTCGTGGCTCGATACCCCAAAACCCAGCGTGAATGTTGAGCCACCGATGGATCCGACATCAAGGAGTGCGTTTGTATTGAGAATGAAGAATCTGTTTGATGTTGCCTATTTGGCATTGAAAACGGATACGACTCGAATCATTACCTTCAATATCTTTGAGCAAAATTCGGTCACCGTCGCGGGTGTCAACAACGGCTATCACAATCTTTCCCATCATGGAAAAGACCCGAGTAATATCGGGGAACTCAAACTCATTGAGTCCGCGATTTTCGAACAGTTGGCGAGTTTCTTGAGTCGGCTCAAGCAAACACAGGAGCAGGATTCAACGCTCTTGGATCAAACCACCGTCCTTGTAACAAGCAACTTGGGGAATGCCTCGAACCATTCCAACAAGAATCTTCCCGTTCTGTTGGCGGGTGGTCGGTTCAATCACGGTCAGCATTTGGTGTTCGATCCGCCGAACACGAATCCACTGTGCAATGTTTTTGTCTCAATGCTTCAGCAGTTGGGTATCGAAACGGATGGCTTTGGTACTTCGAATGGAACCCTGACGGGGCTGTCGTAGCTTTGTTTGTCGATCAAATTTTGGGTGCCCCCGTTAATCAGCGACCCGTTAATCAGCGACCCGTTAATCAGTGGCAGAGCGAGGAGTGTGCTACAAGTCACAGAAGGTGTGCTCTTAATTGCTTGCCATGTCCAGTTCTTTGGTGGCAATTGGTTTCCGTCATGGTTCGACGCTTCAACTTTCGCGGATTCGAGTCGCTACGCTCATGTAGGCGTGATAGCAGATGACACGGAAATTCTCGTGGACCGAGTTTTGGCCAAATCAAATCCGATGGGAAATTCGTCCTCGATCGTGCTCTCATCCACAATGGTATTAGCAGGGGTGATGTGAAATGTCGCCTGCTCCGGCGTCTGCTGCAAAACCCTTTGGCTTTTGCACTTGTTGCCTGTGGCATCGGCTTGCTGTCGGTGGGTGCAGAGGAGAGCGTGCCCTCGCACGACGTGACGGGGAAGAAGATGAAAGTCTTCATTTTGTCGGGACAATCGGGCATGGCAGGTTTCGGCCGAAGCCATGAATTGCCAGTAGCTTTGCGAAACGGAAATGATCGTGTCTTGATGTTTGAGGGTGGCAAGTGGTACCCCCTGCGGTCTTTTCATGTCTATGCCGAATCACTACGCAACAAGTTCGGGCTGACAGAGTTTTCGTTCTGCCCAGAGATTGCGTTTGCACATGCGATGGCCGAGGCCTGACCGAACGAGACCATTGGGATCGTCAAGCAGGCCGCTGGTGGTACTGGCGTGCTGGCATGGCATCCGAAGTGGACGAGGGAGCAAGCGGATCGAACAAACAACGCGGGACGGGGCAACCTGTTCAATGCGTTGACCGATAAAGTGAATGCCGCTCAGGCAGCCGGGAACTACGAGCTTGCTGGATTTGTCTGGAAGCAGGGAGCAGCCGATGGCACGAGAGAAATGTTGGCAAACGAATACTATGAAACCTTCATGCAGTTGGTTTCAGATGTGCGATCAGATCTGGGCGAACCGAACCTGCCTGTGTTTGTGCTCAGCCGAAACGCGGTTGGCGGTGTCGCGATGCTTGTAAGGAATCAGCGATACCCCCTATCGATTTAGAATCTCAAGCTCGGCAAATACAGGGCGATGATCTGATGCCAGAGATTCGTCGATTACTTTGGTGCTGAGCAACCGAAAACGGTCAGCGGTTCGAAAGAAAATGTAGTCGATGCGTGACCTTGGAGCCGTTGCGGGCGAGGATGGAATCGGTGGTTCTTCGATGGCACATGTCCACTTTGAGAGCAGAATCTTGATCGGCTCTTCTTCTGGTTTGGCATTCATGTCGCCCGCTAAAAGTGTTGGGGTCGAATCTTTGCCATCCGCGAATAGCTGATTGATTGCTTTGGCTTCTGCAACGCGATCCTCAGCAACATTGTGCTGGAAATGGGTACTGATGAAACGTAGCCGCTGGTTGTCAGTTG
>Ga0315320_10003193_pt1 | contig 13492 bp, 10 predicted proteins | sample M140m21515metaG_FD_203458 | JGI IMG/M metagenome (GOLD analysis project Ga0315320, IMG submission 203458) | Ammonia-oxidizing marine archaeal communities from Monterey Bay, California, United States - M1 40m 21515 | ecosystem: Environmental > Aquatic > Marine > Coastal | place: USA: California...
GCTTGACCACCATTTCGTAGTTGCGAATCGCTTCACCGATTTGATGGTTATCAAAAAAGTATTCACCCAAGGCCATGTGCGAGGCCGCTGCAAACTCCGACTCTGGGTACCTGTCTACCAGTGCGAGATAGGCATCCCGCCCACGTGAATCGTCCGCCTGAAGCGTCTCGTCCCGTTGGTAGATGAAGCCCAACATGTACAGCGCGCCATCCGTGTTGGTGTAGTCTGGGAATCCGTCTACGATACTGCCAAACATTCGAACTGCACGACCGTGGTCCCGCATGGGAGCTTCCGGCACATTTGCCAGATCCATCCCCTCAGAGAACAATCGCTCAAAGTCTTGAGACGCTGCAGTGAACGACTCCTCACTTTCCTCGTAGTAGAGGTCGCCGAGGAGGAACATCGCGTGCGCAGAATGGGTGCTGGCAGGGTAACGAACCAAGAAGTCTTCGAGCCGGCCAATCGCGGTATCACGGAGTGCTACTTCTTCAGAGCGCAGATCCGATAGCGGACCTCTGTAGCCATCAATCAAGGCATCGCGTTCTTCTTTTTCACGCCGTTGAATAATGTTCCGCGCCTCCGAGTTGAACTCCTTCATTCGATCAACAAAGCGGTCCACAGTCCCCTTGAAAGCCAACACCTCTTCCTCATCCGGACGTTCATCTTCCGGATTCTCGGCGCCCTCTTCCGTGACTTGTTCTGTCTCCCCTGTTGGAGTCGGTTCCGTAGCTGCGTCTTGCGCCCACGCAGGACCCGCCAACACAGAGAGAAATACGACGAAGGAAGAGCGCATCATTCTGCACCCCCAGCCGCACCCATGCGTTGCCGGATGACCTCAAATCGGGCGTCGAGTTCCGCTGAACGTTTTCCACGCTCTTCGTTGAGTCGCTCGATTTCATCACTCACTTGGGCCTTACGGGTCCAGTACACGTCCACGATTCCGCGGTCGGCGCCCATTACCGTCTCATGAAACTCATCTTCAACACGACCGATACCCAGACGGGTGACGGCCGAGGCCACAGTGGCTGCCGAAGTGCTGGTCGCAGCCACATCGCCGCTGATACCCACCACCGCATCCATATGTTCGGCCAAACGCGACCGCATCAAACTGAGCTCGGCACGCTCGGCGCGCTCAAGCTTGCCCAAAACGGAGAGCGAACGTCTGTCGATCTTGCGTCCTCGGTCCCAATGGTCATCGAGCGATTTGAAGTCAGACGTGGCCACACCCACGGGCACCTGTCGACGAAACAGCATGACGTCAGCCCGCAACCCATCAAAGTCATCCGAGATAAGACCGCGTAGGGAGCCCGTGTCCGCAACCGATCGGTCATCCACGTTGCGCATGACCCGCCTCAACGTCGCGTCGTTTTGGGCACGCTCAAGGGCCGATACGTGGGTACGAAGTTCATCCTCGGTGTCCCGGAGAGACTGTCGCACCATGGCGACATCCCCGTCGGACATCCGGCCCGCGTTCTCCCGGAGACGACGCTTAAGCCCTGTGATGCGAGCCACTTGATCGAGCGCCACTTGTTGGGTTCGAAATGCCAACTGTTGGACTTCTCGAACCTGGCTCGAATAGGCATTCATCCTATCGGACGCATCGTTCTCTTGGCTGCGAACCTGTCCGGCCCGCCCAACGAGTACATCCCATCGCTTGCGAAGCGCCACCAGTTGGCCCCGATCAGCGCCGGAGACTTGCTCTTCAAGAATGGCCAGCTCGACATCGATCACATCCGCACGCAGCTTGACCGCATCGTTTTGAACCGCTCCGATCTCCTGCCGGCCCTGACGGAATGTTCCGACACCTTCTGAACCTTGTTGAAGTACGGGGGCAATCTGCTCAATCAGATCTTGGCTGATTTGAAGGTCCTTTTCCTGACTACCGATTTCACGCCGGATTGAGACTGCACGCCCGACCTTGTCATCTTCTGCCAACAAGCTGACGGCAAATGCTGGAATCTGAGGGTCCACTTCTGCCACATCTTCGGACTCGACAAGGGCCTCAAAGAAATGGTCCGGGCGGGTCGAACTGCTGGCAATATTGGCCAACCGCTGCTGGATAGGGCCGTAGGTTTCGACCAGGTCTTCGTAGGTCGAAAGAGCACGTTCATACGCTTGACGACGCATGTGCAGATGTCCCAACAACAGCCGCAACTGGAATGCGTATTGGTGGTCTGGGTACGCAATGAGAAAGATCTCGATTTGATTGATCGCATCGAGCCATTGCTCTTGCTTCAGGTACACCCACACCAACTCGAACAACTGCTCCGGAAAGTACGGCGACTCGGTTCGAATCTCTTGGTAGTAGCGCTGCGCGTCAGGGTACCGACCCAACTCGAAGAAGATCCGCCCGAGAGCCAACCGAGCGAGCTCCGTCACGTCGGACTCCATCGTTCGCATCGCCGCATACTTTTGGATTCCACCCACCCCATGGTAGCCATCCGCTTGAACGGGCGGCATGTATTGGGTGACACGCTCAAATTGAGGGACGGCCGCTTCGAGCTGGCCTTCTGCCACCAAAATCGCGCCCAGAAAATAGCGGGCCCGCGTGTACCTCGGGCTGTCGCCCGACACTTCCGCGAAGAGCGATTTTGCGCGGGTCCAATCCCCTTGATGGTAAAAACTCTTCGCCATCGAGTATTGAACTTTGTCGGTCGCAGGAACGATATTGGTCACAATGTAACGATTGTAGACCCGATAAAACCCTGCAGAATCCTTCAAATAGCCGTACCCCTCGAGCTGACGACGCACGGCATCGGAGAAAAAGGGATGCGAGGCGCCGTGGTCGATGATGCGGCCATATGCCTCCACCGCGGTCACGTAGTTGGCATCCTCCATCAAGCACTCGGCAAGATACCATTCTGCATCTCGGGCAAACGATGCTTCAACCAACGCTTCCGCTTCGACCAGAGTAAAGAATATTGTCGCTGCCCGGTCATAATCTTCGACCAGGTAGGCAAACACAGCATCTTCAAAACGGATCTCAGCGGCGTGGGCTCCAATCAGGCCCCGCCGATGCCCATACTCTCTCTCGAGACCCGCGATCTTGGTCTCGAGCATGGCTGCGGAACGAGAGACAGACTCCATCCGCATCGACGCACCAGTCGCACCCCAGGCTGACCCAGCTCCCAAAAGGAGCGCGCCACACACGATGCTGCGGATGCAAGACGGAAGCTTCAAGGGTTTACTGCTCCCCAGCCGATTCCTCAGCGAGTCGGATGCATCGGGTCTCAAATGTCACACCTGGCCGTTCAGTGAACGAACGACCGATGCCGCCTCGCTCATTTACGACTGCCCGAACCTTGCAACTCTTGCCGTCCTCGGCAACGAAGGCCGTAGAAGCTTGAACGTTGAACACATAGTTGCTGACGTAGCTAAACACCCCAAAACCATTTCCACGTAGTTTCATGTGAACCGTGAGGTTGTGGTTTCCCGGAGGGATTGGACCCTCGAACACCTTGAGGTCCTTCTTGTCGTCCAGTCCACCCGTCGTGTCCACCTTAGAAAACTTGCCCTGCCCATCCAGGTAATAAGACACCGACTCAATCGTGTAGCTCCGTCCAAGCTTGTTGATATGGACAATCGAACCACGAGACCCGGTTGAGCTACCCTGGATCACGATTTCCTTGAGCAACTGTAATGTCGCTTTCGAACGGAAGACGCGCTCCTTGAGCGAGTTGACACTCTCCTCAATGGTGAGAAGCTCTTTGTTGTAGTCGGAAGCGGATTGAGCGGGGGCCTGAGAAATGGCACCAGCACTATCCTGCGCGTGCGCAGAATGGCTGTTGAACAAAATTCCCAACACCGCGATTGCAAAAAAATGCCTCACCATGCTCTCCTCAAAGTGATGCTTAGCCTACCGCACCCTCCGCGCGCGTGCGTGCGGAAATATGACGTATGCTCGAAACCATGGGGTCGCCAGCCTAAAACCATATCTACCTGTTCGATGTACATGGCTGTATCCAGCTGGATATCTTGCATGCATTTACTGGCCCCGTTTAACATTGAATTCACTCTCCCAAATCGCATGGCCCAACCCGGTCGCGACGAGCACATTCACGGGATCGGATGTTCCGGGCTTAAACCCAAGGCCATTGCTTACTTGAGATCGAGAAGAGCCCGACCAAAACGAGAGTGCAGCCGACGCACTGCCCTGTTGGAACCTGGAATGTCATTCACAAAAAACGTAAAGGCGTACAACTCGCCGTCGCCCCCGTCCACATACGCTGCCAGCGCATTGACGTGATTGAGGCTTCCCGTCTTACCACGCACACGACCCTCGATCCCCTCACCCCGAAAGCGCGTCCACAGCGTTCCATCGACTCCACCGATCGACAAACTGGCCAAAAACTCAGGGCCAACAACCCGATCGAGCGCCATATCGATCAAAACACTGTTCACATGACTCGGCCGTAAAAGCGCGTCCCGGCTAAGCCCGGATCCGTTCACCAGCTTGAACTCGTCCGCTTGAGCACCCAGCGAAACCAAATACGCCTCGACCACATCAAGGCCGTTCCGCGTTGTGCCTTCGTCTTCACCGACTTCTGCGCCCACCGCCTTGAGGACGTGTTCGGCCATAAAGTTGCTGGAGTGCTTGTTCATCCGGGCCAAAACAGCCGGCAGAGACTCGGACTCATGCCGGGCCACCATGGACAACCCGTCTGGGGCTTCATCTGCGCGGTACTCACCCGTGACCTGGATAGAACGATCTTCAAGGTGGCCTTTGAAGATGGATTCAAACTGTGACACTGGATCTGCAATCGAACGATAAAACCGCGTTGGCCTCCCACCGATGGGAACCGAACCGGACACCTTCAATTGGACTTTCTTACGGCCACGGACGGACCGTTCAATCGTAAACCGAGGCCGGGATCTTCGGGACCCCGTTTTGACTTCGTTTACGATCTTCACCACATCCTGCGGGGTCTCCAACAGGACCGATGCCTTCTGACCGGCTTCAGGGCCCGGCCCGATCACAATACAGACGGTATTGAAATTCACACTCAACGCGCCAAGGGGAGCAAAATACGCCGGACCGTTGGCCATATCTACGTCTTTACGCCAGCCCGGAATGAGTCGATTGTCGTCAAAATGTGAGTCATCAAAAATGACATCACCGTCGATCGTTCGAATGCCCGCCAACCACAAGTCATAGACGAGTCGCCAGAGATCTTCTGTGACCAAGGTCGGATCACCGAAGCCTTGCACATACAGATCGCCCTCGAGGACGCCCTCATCCGTCACCTCTGCCGAAGCAGCAGACGAAGCGTAGGTCGAAAATCTGTATCCTGCGCCCAGTTCGCGTAGGGCCACAGCGGCGGTGAGCACTTTCATTACGCTCGCCGGCGTTAGCGCCAAATCCGCGTTTCGCGCAAACACCTCTTCGCCTGTGTTCACATTTACAACTTGTACGCCATACTCAGTTCCACGCAGCGCGGAATCATTCAGAATAGGACCCAACACGCTGTCGAGCGGCATCTCTTGCCGGGCCAACGGCTTCTCCGCAGCAGCAGCGACGGACGGCATCGAGCCACACAGCCCAAGAATCAAGAAGAACAAAATACGGTTCATGAGCAGTTGTGATGAGATTGGAGAGGAAAATGTTCGGAAGGCCGACTGCAGCACCGAAGGGAAACAACCGAAGAGAGACAGAAGCTACCCTCAGACGGTATCATTGACACACCCTTTCAGTAACCCAAAATTGTCAATATTTTCCATATGATGAATCAACACCTTCAAGCCAGTTCAAGTACAATCCTTGCCAATGCGCGACATTGCGTGGTGGAGGACCGGCTTCGCCTGTGGCAAAAAGGTAATGTCCAATTGGGAGCGAGGATGGTCATATCCACATTGATATGGGGCGCATGGGTGTTCAGTGCACCCCAAGCTGCCGCACAAACCCTCACGCCCGATCGTCCGGCGCTGCCCGCTATTTCGCTGACGGAAGATGGCGCGATGAGCCTGTGGCGAAATCCAGCCAACCTGGGCTTCGACCGCGACCCATCGGTAGCGTTCGTCTATGGGGCGCCTCTGGATGCTTCGGGAGTACCGGCGACCGCCCCAAGCTCATTGGCTTTGGCAACAAATGCTGGCCCCTTCGCGCTTGGGTTCACCCACCAGAGCAAACTGACTCATCCCGAGTGGTGGACAGTGTCGAGCGCTCTGGCCATTCCGTTTTCGGACACGATTCAGCTGGGAACACATCTTGGATGGCACCTGCCTTCCGGTGCAGACAACAACTTCTTCACCGTGGATGCAGGTCTCGGATGGCGCCCGTTCCATTGGCTGGGCATCTCGGCCGTTGGCTACAACCTTGGCGTAGACGTCCGGCATACCGACATTGAAGAGCAGGTCGCGGGCGGTATGACACTACGTCCCGCACAAAACCGCATCGAAGTCGGCGCCGAATACCGATATTTCACCAGCCCGGATGCAGCCCTTCCGGCCTATGCCGAGGCATTTGTCCGTTCTCAACCCGTAGAAGGCATGACGGTTCGCCTGGGCGTCAATCAGCTTGGCACCATCCAGGCAGGACTGGAATTTGGTTTCGGCGGACCCAGCCTCGGTGCCCACACCCGCATCGGCTCAGCAACCGGGTCAGCGCCCTTCGTGATGGGCAGCTTGACCGACAACCCCGATACCGGAAAGTTTCTCAAGGGCGGTGCCCGTGTCCCTGAAATCGTACTGAATGAACCGTACCCGTACCAACCGGTGCGATCTTTCTTCACGGGGGCGGGCGAAAGCTACCTGCACTTGTTGGGCCGTTTGAATGATGCCGCGGAGGCCCGAGACACCAAAGCCATGGTGCTCCGAGTGGACTGGTCCCCCTTCAGTTTCGCGCAAACAGAAGAAATCTTGTCGGTGTTCGATGTCGCACGCGCGAACGGCAAGCAAGTGGTCGTGTACCTGGGTGAAGACACGGGGAACTCAGCCTACATGCTCGCCTCCGGCGCGGACCTGGTGCTCATGAACCCTGCTCAGCAACTCATGCTGGTCGGCCTATCCGCTGAACTCATGTTCTTCCGGGACACACTTGATATGGTGGGCGTCGAGCCACAGTTTGCCCGCCGCGCCGAATACAAAAGTGCTGCTGAAGGCTTCACTGCAAGCCAGGCGTCCAGCCACCAGAAAGAGCAAATGAACGCCCTACTCGACGATATGTCCGGGCGCCTTGTCGCCCGCATCGCCAAGGGCCGAGACAAGGAGACTGAAGAGGTCTCCGACTTGATTGACGCGGGCCCATACACTGCGGACGAAGCCATCGCGAAGGGGCTCATTGACGGAACCGCATTCCCCGACGAGATCCACAACGAAGTCCGTAAACACCTCAAAGACAAAGCCTTCTTCGATGAAAACTATAAATCGAAAGACAGCAACTCAGGGTGGAAAGCCGCACGAGAAATCGCAGTCATCTATGTAGAAGGAGTCATCACCAGCGGCCCAAGCGGTCAACCCGGGTTCTTCGGTGGAAGCCAAACGGCTGGGTCTGAAACCATCTCGATGCAACTCGAACAGGCCAAGAACGAGCAGCGGGTCAAGGCTGTTGTACTTCGGGTCGACTCTCCAGGTGGTAGCGCCCTCGCCTCGGATGAGATCTGGCGAGCCGTGTCGAAAGTACGGGCCGCCGGAAAGCCGGTCATTGTATCGATGGGTGGTGTCGCCGCTTCTGGTGGCTACTATGTATCGGCCGGTGCCAACGCCATTTATGCGCAAAATAGCACCATTACCGGAAGTATCGGCGTCGTTGGTGGCAAGTTCAGCATGTCTGGCCTGTACGACAAACTGGGCATCAACTACGAACTATACAATCGGGGGCGAAACGCAGCCATGTGGTCGTCTTCGAAGCCGTTCGACGATACGGAATTTGCCGCATTCGACCGCATGCTGGGAGACATCTACACTCAGTTCACCAGCAAGGTGGCCCATGGTCGAAACATGGAAATCTTGGATGTCGAGCAGGTTGCACGAGGAAGAGTCTGGTCGGGTCAACGTGCAATCGAGAACAAACTTGTGGATGAAGTCGGGGGCTTTTTCGATGCCGTTAAGCGAGCCAAAATCGAAGCCCGAATCTCAGAGAACGCCCACGTAGAACTGGTGAGCTACTCGGGTCAAGCCGGCCCGGGTGAGCGCTTAATGTCTGAGGGTGTCCTCATGTTTCGCAGTGCCCTGCTCGGTGGAAAACAACTGAAGCAAACGGTTCCAGAGCTTGAAATGTTCCATCAGTGGCAGACACTGAGCGATGAACGTGTGTGGGCGTTGATGCCTTACCGCGTCGACGTGCGCTAAGAGCGGTGACTGCCACAACGGTTTTGGTGGTGGACGATGAGCGCGCGGTACGCGTGGCGCTCGACGTCAATCTAAGCAAGGCTGGATACATCGTATCGCTGGCCGACACAGCAGAGCGCGCACTCGACACCTTGCGTACCCAGAGCGTCGACTTGGTACTGACGGACCTCATGATGCCCGGTATGGGCGGCATGGAACTTCTCGCTCAAATCCATGAGCACTGGCCACAAACTCAAGTCGTCATGATGACCGGCCATGGCACCGTGGAACGGGCAGTCGAAGCCATGCGCATGGGCGCCCATGACTTCGTCATCAAGCCCGTGGGTAAAATCGAGCTACTCGCCATCTTAGAGCGGGCCCTTCGAGAACAAAGTCTACACCGGCAGGTTGATCGGCTTCAGGCGGCAGCAGACGAGCGATTTGGCTTTGAGAATTTGGTCGGCACCACACCGGCCATGCAGTCTGTCTACGACCAAATAAGCGCCGTGGCTCAGTCCGATGCCTATGTCTTGTTGACCGGTCCCACTGGAACCGGAAAAGAACTGATCAGCCATGCACTGCACCACCAGAGCCAACGTAAACATGGGCCCTTTGTTCAGGTGAACTGTGGAGCGCTGCCTTCTGGCCTCCTCGAAAGCGAGCTCTTTGGGCATGAACGTGGCGCCTTCACGGGCGCCGTGCGCCAGCACAAGGGAAAGTTTGAACAAGCGGATGGCGGCACCTTAATGCTGGACGAGATTGGTGAAATGCCACTCGACACCCAAGTCAAGCTGCTTCGAATTCTGGAGTCTGGTCAGTTTCAGCGCGTCGGAGGTACGGGTACAATTCAAGTCGACGTACGGGTGGTGGCCGCGACCAACCGCGACCTTCGAACAGAAGTGCGCGAAAAACGATTTCGAGAAGACTTGTTCTACCGCCTGAACGTCTTCCACATCGCGCTCCCATCCTTGGTTGAGCGGCTCGATGACATCCCATTACTCGTTGACCATTTCATTCACAAATATGCGAAACGACACACCAAAAACGTACAGCAGGCTTCATCGAAGGCCATATCCAAGCTGCGCCGTCACTCTTGGCCTGGAAATATCCGAGAACTTGAACATACCGTCGAACGGGCAGTCATCATGGCCCAAAGCATCACCCTTGATGACTTCGAGATTCCAGAACCCTTTCAAGAAACGTCAGAAGGGAAAACAACGATGTCGGTGGGCGAGGGCATGAATATCGCTGACACCCTGCGGGCCCATGAGCGCGAAATGGTGATTGCGGCCCTACAAGCAGAGGGCGGTGTCCAGGCGCGGGCCGCGAAACGTCTTGGCGTTTCCCGGGCAAACCTCAACTATCGAATCCAAAAACTGGGGATCGTGGTCAAAGAGATTGTCTACGACTGAGTCTACTCGACATAAATCGATCGAAAATGATCGCAGACTACAGATTCCGCCTCCAGCCGGTCCATGACCACCTGGGTTTCGACACACTGCTCCCGGGCATCTTCGAGTTCGCGCGATTCCAAGTCTGAACGCACCTCACCCCACCGATTGGTGCAGCGCCGACGGAAGTTACCTTGCGAGGAGGCATCGAAATCCTCCCACTCCATGGACCAATCGGGCATACACTCACCCAATTGCACCGCGGTGACCCGACAAAGCTGCTCACAAGGGTCCGGGTCGCAACCCAATGCGACCAAGCCCAAAATGAAAAAGGTGGCCAGAGACGGAATCGAACCGCCGACACGGGGATTTTCAATCCCCTGCTCTACCGACTGAGCTATCTGGCCGATTTTTCCACCCAATTCTGTTTGAGGTGGGACCCCCACCCGAAAACAGCAGGTCTGAAATCCGTTTGGGGAGCCATAACTACTTCGCCATACTCAGGGTGTCAAAGGGCTGTCGACAGGCAAGTGAACGATGGCGCTTGAAAGACAATACAGGTACGCTGTTATGTGTTGTACTTCTGACGGGGTTTTTGTGCTCTCCAGCTTATTAATTTTAATGATGTCACCCGCATGGGCGGAATCCGTGCCCGGCGATCAAGAGATCGTGGATGCTATCCACATTGACATCACGCCAAGCGGCTTTGATGCATTGGGCGCCCTTGTTCCAGCCCTCGCTCCAGCCGATCTACCGGTCGAAGACTTGTCCGAAGGCACCAGCGGCTTCAAGATAGAACTAAGCGACATTGCAGTCGACCTCGCATTTGATGACATCCAAATCACGCCGAGCACAGGCTATTTGGATGTCGAAATCGACATGCTGGTGTCTGTCAACTCGATCAGCGACCCATTCAATTTGTATACGGAAGCCTTGTGGATCCCCAGCGACTGCAACGGGTGGGTCGATCCCTTTCCCGTGACTGCTCACACCACGATTGCAATGGAGCTTCTTGACCACGAAGATGGACCACCGACCGTCGATGCAACCATTGGCGAATTCGAAATTGACTTCGATCTCTCTGGTGACGCCACCCACATTGAAGGGGGCTTCTTCACCTGTGCCGTTGGTACAACCCTCGATGCACTCGATTTTTTCGGGCTGGATCTCGTCAAACTGATCGTGGATTCCCTCGGCGACACACTCGATACCGTCATCGCAGACATGGCTCCGGAAATCGAGACCACGCTTGAGGATGCATTCTCTGCCGCAATGATTGACCAGTCCATCGAGCTTCAAGGCTCTCAGTTGGACATCAAAGCATATCCCGGTGACATCATCATCCGAAGCCAAGGCATGCGCATATCCATGGACGGATCGGCATCCACTCCAGATGTGAACCCCTGCGTGCAAGACTGGGATGACGGAACATTTCACGCTGTGCTGTCCGATCCACCAGAGATCGGTGACGCACCGAGCGAAATCCCGTCAGACTTTGGCGCTGGCCTCCTTCTGTCAGACGACTTCGGTCACCAGGCCATGTATGCACTCTGGCGAAGCGGCCTGCTGTGCTACACCGTCGACGAAGACCTGGGCTTTCCGATCGACACCTCTTTGCTCGGTCTTCTGGCCGGCGACGCCTTCAATGAGCTGTTTCCGGACGCGCGCCCGATGGTCATCGTGACTCGTCCCAAGAAGCCGCCAACGATGAACTTCGACTCCGAACACGACATCGGATTGGAAGTCAACGAACTCGGGCTCGACTTCATGGGCGAACTCGACCACAGAATGGCCCGTATCTTGGCCATGGACTTGAAAGTCGATGCAGGCGTTGACCTCAACTTCGATGGCAGTTCAGGAAACCTGGGCATCGCCATTGATCTGGGTGAAGACTCCATCACTCCGACCGTATCCAGCAACGACTTTGCTCCAGACTCATCGAGCACCATTGAAGCAAGCTTTGGCAGCGTCTTCAATGGACTGGTTGGTGGCCTACTTGGGGATGCCCTTGGCGGTATCAGCTTTAGTGTTCCTGGATTTGAAGGCGTCGGACTCACAGAACTGCAGTTTGCCTCTGTGGGTACCGAACAAGACTGGCTTGGTGGCTATGCCTGGCTCGGCGAGGTCGACTACGCATCCACAGGGTGTAGTGAGGACGGCAGCGGAGGCTGCGGTGAAGAGGGCGGCGGATGCGGTGACATCGAAGGAGAGGGCTGCGAAGGCGGTGGATGTACAGCAGCAACACCCAGAAACCAACGACGATGGCTGTGGCTACTCTTCCCCGCATTTCTCATCACATTGCGCCGTCGCGCTTAAGGCCGACTACCAACGTAGGCTGCGCAGCACCCGCTCACCCGCCTCTCTCCCCTCAACGAGCGCACTGTTCGGAGGATGAACCTCGACTTGCATGGTCCGGGCCGAATTGGAAAAGACCGTCCCAAAGATTCGACGAGCAGTGGGATCATCCGGAACGCAGGTCGCCACACGGACTGGGCCGCCAAGAAACGGTCGTGCTTCAGATCCGAATGACCAGACGCACCCTTCGCGAACCCGTGGCTCAATGTCACTGCCGGGAAAAACCCAAAATTCAATACGGGTATCTGTCGCTACATGAAGCATTGCCACACGCATCAAGCCTGATTCAGGGCCAGCATCTGCTACCCACCCCTCGAGTATGGGCAATGAGAAGCCGTGCGTCTCATCCGTAAAGACGCCATCGTGTACCAAGCCTGCAGGACGAGCAATCGCCATTGAGGGTACTTCGACGGCTTCGCCCACATCGAATGAAACGATTTTCGTGGCACACCCCAAGAACAAGAGCCAACCGATCATCCACCCGCCTTGACGCGATCAAGTGCCCGCTGGTGATCCTCGCCGCCCCATAGACGGCCGAATACTTCTCTCTCCACTTGGCCACAATCAATGGACCCTTCTCGGGCCGAGCGAAGAAATTGTAGGGCTCCGTGAATAGATGCCGCCGGATGACGAGTCACCCGCGCAATCCATTCTTGCGCCGCCTCTACTGTAGCGCCATCAGCCACCACATCATCGACCAATCCGATCTGCTTCGCTTGTTCAGCTCGAAGACGGGAAGCTTGCACAAGCAGGGGCAGAGCCGCCCGGTGTCCCACCCGTCGCACAAGGCGTCGGGCACCACCCCATCCGGCTGACACGCCGAGCGCTGCATGCACAAATCCCACCCGGGCACCCTCACCCGCAATGACCCAATCTGCAGCGGTCAGAAGTTCCGCTCCTCCACCCAAAGCCGCTCCTTCAACAGCAGCGACGATGACCGCATTCAACTCAGACAGCCTATCCAATGCATCCCCCATCACCCGCGGCATTCCTTCGGCCGACGCTGAATCAAGCAAGTGGGCACGCACATCACGCAGATCGCCACCCGCACAAAAACCTGCTGGGGCCACCCCATGAATCAATACTGCCGAGACACCTGACTGCTCCAAGCGATCCACGGCTGTGCACAGATCCGCCATCATCCCAACACTCATCGCGTTGCGTGCATCCGGATTGTTCAGAGACACCACAGCAACGCGGTCCTCAACGTGAAGCTGAATCTCACCTCGTCCTCGTGGAAATTGTCTCGGGTCCCAGCTCACGTGTCGCCCTTCCAATCCGCTGCAGCCTGGTACGGGCTCAGGTCTCCAGCCCATATCTGCTTCTTGAGATCCGCCGATACGCCCTCAAGGGCGCTTACTGCCGCAGCACGGGCATCTTCTGCAACCACATCCAAAAAGGTTCGAACGCGACCTTGAGCGCGACGGGTCTCCCATGCAGACCGTCCGGAATCTACACTCCATGCCAAATGAGCCTCGGCC
>Ga0315320_10003197_pt1 | contig 13481 bp, 9 predicted proteins | sample M140m21515metaG_FD_203458 | JGI IMG/M metagenome (GOLD analysis project Ga0315320, IMG submission 203458) | Ammonia-oxidizing marine archaeal communities from Monterey Bay, California, United States - M1 40m 21515 | ecosystem: Environmental > Aquatic > Marine > Coastal | place: USA: California...
TGTAACAATATTACTTCCTACAGTACATGCATTAGTAAACGGCCCGGCTGAACCAGATCCATTTGGAGCTTGTGTAACATCTGCTAAACTTAAATTAGAATTCCAAGCAGTGTATGCACCAACACCTCTAACTAATCTATATTCTTCATCTATAAATGTTTCTCTTAATGTTGGATTAGATCCATTATTACCAGTCTCACTATAAGTATCTATTAGTATAGACTTTGCTGGTGTAGAAGTTTTTTGGGATCCATTGATCCAAGGATCATACGGTCTAGCATTAACAGTTGCAGTTGCAGCTCTAAATCTCCAATTGCTATTTCCAATTGCCCAAGAATCATATTCCCAGTCAATATTTTGATCATTATCTTCGTCATTCCAATTGGTCCATGTTCCTAAATTAGTTGAAAACGGATAAGGTGCCTGTTGTAATGTTGGCAAATTATAATTTGGACCCTGTGCTAATAAATTATATGTAGCACCACTTCCATTTCTCCCTTGTGTATTTGCATTCCAATTATCAATTTCATTTACATTTATTGTAAATTGAGAAGTACTTATATAATATTCTACACCACTTAAATGTTTTGTTTGAATTTGCCCAACCGTTTCGTCTATTGTCACAGTTCCTGTTATAACTGATGAAGTTGGATTAGTATCAAAAAATACATCGTTGCTTTCTGCAACATATGAAGTTGACCCATTTCCATTAGGTCCGAAATAAGGATATACATTTCCAGTATCCGTAACTGCATCAGTTTTCATAGAAATTTCAACATGAAAACGCCCACCATCATAACCTGCTGCTGTTAAAATATTATCTACTTGAACAGTAACAGATACCGATGCTTTAAATTTTGTAGTATCCGCTGCATAATTTGCAATAGTTACTGATATAAAACCATTCCCTGTTGATTGAGTACCATTTGCACCTAGTGCACCGGTAGTAAATGCTTGTAATGTATTTACCCCATCAGCATCATAAACCCTTACAGTAATTGTAGCTGCATCAGGTAGGAGTGTACTAGGATCACTAAATCCTGTACATACGCCTGCTGTTGAAAATGTAAGATTACCATTTGCTGATGTATATGAAGGTTTATTATTTGATGCCCATAATGTATTAGATCCACCACCAGTTCTATATGGACTACCTTCTCCGCCATTAGGAACACTTATTCTAGGTGATGATGGAAATGACTGTGTATCCATTTTTGCACTACCTTGAGCATTACTCAAATTAAAGTAAGGGGCAAATGTTGGTGTAGGAATATAAACATTTACTTGTCCAGGAGTTCCACTATCTTCCGCTAATACATCAACACCGATAAAATTCATGGTAGTATAATTTCCTATTGTTGTTCCTTCGTCTGCCACAGTAAGACTACCACTACCTGCCGCTGATATAGTTATATTATTATTGCCATCATCAGTTAGAGTAATGTTAGAACCTTCTTTTAAAAATACAGTATCTGTTGAACCAACATTAGGTACTAAATTAATACCAGCTGTATCTGTTGTTACTGTTGCAATTACACCTGTCACATCGGTGCCTGGTCCGTCTACGGTAAATGTATCGCCAGGAGCATATCCTGCACCTGCAGCAACTACAGTTATTTGATCGGCATCTATAATACCTCCACCTGAAACCGTTCCTACTAATACTGTTAAGTTTCCATCACCATTACCTGTAACTACTGTTGTTGATAATGTAGATCCTGCTACATATGAAGTTCCACCAGACGGATTAGTTAATGTTAATGCTGGACCAGATTGAGAACTAGTTAAATCATAAGTATCACCTACTCCGCTAGGTCCTTGTGGTCCTTGTGGTCCTTGTGGTCCTTGTGGTCCTTGTGGTCCTTGTGGTCCTTGAATACCAGTTGCACCTATTTCACCTTGTGGTCCTTGTGGTCCTTGTGGTCCTTGTACACCACTACCTGAACCTACAAATAACCAATTTGCTATATTAGTATAGTTAGCAGCATCTTGTAAAACATAAACTCCATTATTAGCAGGTGTAGCATCATCCCATACAGTAACAGTTAAACCATTAAATACATAGATACCGCCGTCTAAAGCAGTCCATGTTGCCGTTAAAATTAAATCTGATTTAGAAGGTACAACAATCCTAGCATCTAACGGTGCACCAACTTGTGGTTCAAAGTTATTACTGAATCCTATTCCTCCGCTTGGTCTATTTCCTGCCATATTGTATTATTATGATTTAAATCTATATTGTCCAGCACCTCTTGGATAACCTGCGTTATTTGTAAATCTAGTATAATTAATAATATTGCCAGATCCTGTAGGTACTTCGTGTGTTGTTGCTGATTGTGTCCAATCAGTTAATGCTGAAGCTCCCCATTGGTTACTAAATGTATTAAAAAATTGTACTATATTTATTGTACTCCAACCAGCCTGTCCACCACCTGCAATAGGAATGTCTACAGTTTGTCTATCAGCTGATGCAAACGATTCAGCTACTAATGATACTGTTGCATATCCTGACATACTTACTAATGATTGTTTAGTCATTGTACTAATGCTTGTTGTTGTCGCAAATACAGGAAATACACCCGTTATAGTTTTTGATATAGTACTTGTTGTTCCTGCTGATAACGCCCCAGGTGGATCAAAATCACCACCTACACTATCTTTAGGCATTACTCCTGCATCAAATGAAACTGAATTTGTCCATGTATTTGCACCAGCTAAAATTGTATAAGGTCCTGTTGTTGCACTCTCAGCTAAAGATGTACTAGAAACAGGCGAAACTCCAGTACCATTAAAATTGTATGTATTAGGTAATCCACTTCTTTTATTACTTGCAGAAGTATATTGCGGACTTATAGATCCTTGGTTAAATGTTGCATTAAGAGTTACCGGTATATCTGCTCCGATTTCTTGAAATGTCGCGCCTGGAGAAATTGATAAAAGTGCAGATGGTGCTGTTAATGCTGGATTCAATGTAGGATATAACATTTTATTCATCATTGCTTCAAAAGTTTCATTTGTAAACGTTGCACCGCTTGGTATATTATCAAATGGTGAATTACCTGGAAACGGTTGGGGTGTTGGGGTAGCATTAGTATAAGAACCTAAGCCACCGGATATTGTAACTGTAATATTTTCATTATTTGTCCCAGCACCCGTTACAGTAACACCTGTACCAACAAAATCAATATCTTTAACTTTAGATGTTATGGATGTTCCATTGTCCTTAATTTCAATATCTTGGCCACTGCCGCTACCTACAAACTTCCAATTATTAATATCTTGGTAACCTGCAATACTTAATAATATATAGACACCATTGTTAGCTGGAGTAGTATCTTCAGCAACAGTGACAGTCATACCTACATAGATATAAGAACCTCCGTCATTAGCTACCCACGTTGATGCTAAAAGCAGATCGGCTTGAGTAGGTACAATAGCCCTCGCATCAAGCGGCGAAGAAATTTGTGGTTCAAAATTTCCTGCAAAATTAAATAATCCGTTTGTTCTATTTCCTGCCATATTATATTATTATGTTGTAAATTGTAATTGCCTAGCACCAATAGTATTACCATTGTGTGTATAGAGTTTATAAGCCACTGACGTACCATCAGGAGAATTTCTATTTTCATTAGTTACAGTAAATGCAGCTAAGCCATTAGGAACAACTTCAAATTGATTTGTAAATGGACTAAATTGTTTTAATCCTGTAATTGTCGACCAAGCAGCAGGTATTGATATTGCTTGCTTAGGACCACTTGGAACTTCAGCAACCATAGATACTTGTATTGTTGAAGTCATTGATTGTAAGCTTTGTGGTGAAAGTGTACCGGCAGTAGCAGTTGTTGCAAAGACACGGTATACACCTGTTATAGTTCTAGTAATAGTACTCGTAGTTCCAGCAGGTAATGGGCTACCAAAATCGCCACCACCACTATCCTTAGGTTGAACACCAGCATCATAATCAACAGATCCTGTCCATGATTGTGGGCCTAATAAAACTAAGTAATTTGAAATAGTTTGAGCATTTGATGTACTAGTACTTGGAACGGTGGGCGGTAGAGTTGTACCTGTATAATCATACGCATTTGGAAGGCCACTTCTAAATGGGCTTGCAGATGTGTATTGTGGATTTATAGATCCTCTGTTAAGTGTTGCATTAAAATTTAATGTTGCTAATGTTGCACCAGTTTCCTGGAGACCTTGCTGAGTTAATGTAAATGTTGAAGAAGGATTAGATAATGATGGGTCTAGTGTTGGATATAACATAGCATCCATCATCTCTGTAAATGTTTGATCTATAAATGTTGTACCTGCAGGAATGTTAGCAAACGCACCGGTTCCTGGAAAGGATTGTGGCATCGCTGTTGTATTTGTATAACTACCTCCTCCACTATAAATAGGAATATTTAAAATACCAGCACCTGATAATGTTGCAGGACCTGATGAACCTATTGTTGTTAATCCACCAAACGGTATGCCACCTTGTGCATTAATTGTCACAGTAGTACCTGACGGTGTGGTTACAGTATTAAGTGTAACACCTGTTCCTGCTACAAGAACTGGGTTATATGTAGAGTCAATTAGATCTACTAACGAATCTTGGGTCATCAGATCTCCACTTTCAAAAAGTGCTTTTAATTGATACTTAAGTAATACGGACATAGCAGTTGATAGTATTTGTTTTATTTATCAACCCTTCATGATATTTAAAAACTTGTCAAATGATACTAGGTGCTTTTTCTTCTTTTTCTTTTTCTTCTTTTTAATAGGCTCTAATAAATCCCCGCTTCCGGTTTTTTGGCTATCAAAAGAATTAGCGGATCCTGGGTTTCCAGGAAGAGTAGCATTTCCCATGCTCTGAACATTCATATTCGGATTAAGGTTTACAGTACCAGCTTCGTTTTCTTTTATCTTTTTAGGTTGAGATTGCATTATTTATTTAATGTTTTGTTTCATCCAACGAGTAATCCAGCCTTTAAGTTCCTTTGCTGCTGGTTTAATATCAGACGGTTCTGTCATCGGCCCGTTCTTCCATCTTTCCCAATCAGATTGAATTGTTCCTAACGCATTTGCAATCTCTGGCATTAATTCAATATAATCTTCATTTACTGATACATCGGTGTTTTCATTAAAGCTTTCTAATGATTTTAAATTTTTCATATCTTTATTTTCTTTTATTGGTTGCATTATATCTTGTAATGGTTTATAAAATCCATGTATACTTTTTGGAGTCATTTTTTTAAAAGTCTTTTCATCGTCTATCTTTAAAGCATTCCTAACTTTAGATGCTGAAATATTTTCTGCTCCTCTTTTTATTTCAAATCCCTTAAAGCTTGGGTCAACACCTAGATCATCTCTATATGATTGTTTATTAATCATAGCACCATAAGATTTCTTTCTATCAGTACCATATCCCCACATCATAGGTTCATATGTTGGTCTTGCTGCTGCAAACATTGTATCAATTGCACCGTTAGGAACTACAAAGCTAGCTTCTAAAAATGGATATTGCTTTTTCATTTTAGCAAACATAGCTTGTTGCATATCTTCATCAAACGGTCTTTTCTCTGGATCAGACTTACCGCCTCTTACCATATAAACTACGACAGGTAAACCATTTTCTTTATACATTTTTTCAAATACTTTAACATGACCTAATGTAAAAGGTTGGAATCTACCAACAAACATATTTACTGGTTTTTTACCCTTTTCTTTATGAGGTACATTTAAAGCTTCATTAAGTACTGTAGGTGTAGTTTTATTCTTTACTCTTAATCCATAAGGAGAAAGAGAAAATGTTTTAATTCCCGCTTGATCTTCACTGATATTAAATAAAGTTTTATTTCTACCTAACCATCTTTTATTAGCCTGGAGTTCAGTTAGAATTCTAGACATTTCTTCTTCAGTAATATGACCGTCTGAGATAGCATCTAATATTGCAGTTCTGATTCTAGCATTTGTAGATACATTTTTAGCAGGATATGCTTCTGTGTATCTTCTCTTTACTACAACCTTCTTTTCATTTAAGAAATTATTTAAATCATTTATGTTATCCATACCTTATATATTTACTTTGCCATTTTAAACCTGTTAGTCTCTGGATCAAAATCTGCATGTTTTAGATTTGCTGCATAAACTGCATTAGGCCTTGGTATGTTTGTACCATCTGGACCTTTACCTTTTGCAAACTTAAAACCAGGGTTTGGTTGAGGTTTCATTAATGATGCATTTGTTACACCATCAGTTATATGTACACCACCATCTTTCTTTGATGTAGATACATTTATGTTACCATAAGACTGTTCTTCTAAATCTCCGTTATGAATTTCTGCAACTAAAAGGCATGCTTTACAATGTCCAGTTAATGCATCTTTCATATATGGTGGAAATGGACCTCTATCCTTTTTCTCCCATTCTTTGAGAGTATCTTCTGCCCACTGTTCTGGTGATCTATCACCATACTTAAGTGGTAATTTATCTTTATCTATAATTCCATTTTCTACTGCCCAATCTTCTTGTTTATCTAATTCTTCATTACCTTTTTTAATTGTATCAGCTGTAGTGGGCTCAGATAAAGTACCCATAAAATTATTATGATTATCTGCTAAAGAATCTAATCTATTTCCAGTTTCCTTATTATAAAATTCTGATTCACCTATTTTATTTTTTAACGCAGATGCAGCACCGCCATCTTTCTTTACAGATATACCACCCATAGTTTCTAGATTAACTGCTAACCCTAATCCTTGCATTGCAACTTTACTTGCATAGTCAGAATCATCCGGATCTAAGTCAACATCGCCACCTAAACATATAACATCAGCCACAGGGAAATTTTCACCAGCAGGAAGTTCAGTTCGGTAACCTCTTTTGTTCATTGACATATAAGCAAAAGATTCAGCTAAGTCAGCACTACCTTTTCTTATAGATTCAATATCATCCATTTTTCTTAGTACTTCAATAGTAGCATTATCAAAATCTTCAACAGATTCAATATTACTTAATTTTTCAATATCTGCTAAAACTTCTTTTTCTTTAGGCGTAGGATTATCTCCAATGAACTCTTTCATTTTATCATGAATTACTTTAGGGTATTCTTTTTGAATTTTTTCTGAGCGTTCCTTTTGTGGTAAATCATTTAAACCTGGAACTGTTTCTATCATTTCAACTTCATTTAGTTTTTCCCACTTTCCTAAATTTTTATTGTGTCTATCAATTGCTCTATTTGTTCTATTAACTAATCTTCCTACCTCGTTATCATTTAAATCAGGATTTTGTTGTTTAAATGCTTCGGTTAATCTTTCTGTTAATTTTTCTTGGTCTGGTTTTTTGAGTCTTTTAATTTTAGTGGATCCCATTGTAATTTCTTCAATTTCACCACTCTCATTTTTAGTAACCTTAACTTTTGGTTTATATGTTTTACCACCAGATATTTTATTAGGATTAATATCTTTTCCGCCAATCTTTGGTTTAATTCCACCGTCAACTGTAGTTGCTGGAGTAACCTCTAATCCTAAGTCGGTTAATTCTTTTACAGCAGAGCCGTCTTTGTCTGAAAGATCCATAACTTTTTCTCTACCACCTTGCCTGAATTCCCCAGGTGTGTTTGATGCAAAGTATATTTTTAATTTACCTTTAGCATCGCTAACCTTTGCATACTTACCTACCATTTCCGCTTCATCCTTTGAAAGCTTTTTCCCACTTAATACTTTTTCAAATCCACCTTCAAACTTTTCTCTATCTTCTGCCGGAGAAAATGCAATTCTATCAAAGTCCTTTTTTATAGTTTCTACTCTTGCTGCTGTAAACTTTTTATTTAAAGAATCAGATAAACCTAACTGGGTTTCTTCTTTAGGTTCTTTACCACCAACTATTTCTTTTGCCTTTTTATATGCTGGTGTATCTTTGTCATAACCAAGTGCAGATGAAACTTTTACTTGTCTTCCTGTTTCTGGATTTTTAAATTTTTGATCTTCAGCATTAGCTTCTATAACTACTTTACCTAAATTAATAAATTTATTATAATTAAGAACTCTTTCTTCTACAACCAATTCTTCTAGATCTTTATGATTAACTTCTTCAGCTACTTTATTATTTAAGTATTCTCCAAATGTTGTAAATTCTTTAGAAGTTTCTTTATTAATGCTATCACTTATTTTAGAAACCATTTTATTAAAATCATTAATTACAGATGCTGTCATTACTGCGCCTATTCTTTTAGGATTTCTTTTCTTTCTTAAAGATCCTAACATTATTTTATATAAGTTCTTTAATGAGTCTGATTTTTGTAAAATTTCTTTAGTCCTACTATTTTTAATTAAATCTAAATTTACATCAAACTCAGGACCTTTTGCAAAATCAGCTTTTTGAATATCTAATTTTTGTAAATCAGTTCCTCTCTTGGTTGTATAATCATTAAATAAGTTATTCACCAATTCCACATATCTTTCTTGTGGTGTGTTCATTAGCAATTCACCTGCTCTTAAACCTCTTTCTTCTATAAAAGCTAAAATATCTAATAAAAGAATTTCATTAATATCAGCAGGAGCTCTTCTTAAATCTACAGGTTCCTTATCTTTCATTAACATCTGAGTATAAGGATCAATCATTTTAGCTGTAAATGTTTGATTAGTACCTGGCCTATAAAATTTAAAGATAATAGAATCAATAGGTTTATCTAAGTCATTTTGTAAAGTAGTTTTATTAATAGTAGGATTCAAACAACCTATTAGATATTTTGCAAATGAACTTGTACCAAATACTTCCATTTGGTCTTCTCTTGGTGTAGAAAGAAATTCTCTAATCTTTCTTTTTTGCTCTTCTTTTAAATATCCACTGAATATAGGAATAAGTGGAGTAACTTGAAATGCAGAAGCCCAGTCTCTTAATACTCTAGGATCTTCAATTACTTTAGCAATTTTACCTTTAGGGTTTTTTACTTGAATATGTGTTAAGATTAAATTGTTCTTAGGAAGGTTATCATATTTAATAGCCCCTGGTTGATTATGAACAAAATACTGAAAGCAAAATCTCCAATGATCTGGTAAATCTTGTGTATGCCCTTCTGTTTGTTTAAGTATGTATTGGATTGCCGGTTCATAATACATCATTAGTGTTCGGTCCACTATATTAATAGGCATTTTGCTATTGCCTTTAAAAAATTGTATTTGGTCTCCATGCTTCTCAAATGCAAAAGACGATCCGGATAGTTTTTCGGTCACTAGCAAATAATCTTTAAACAGATCATTTACGAATTGTTGCCCTACTTCTTTATATATGTTTGTTAACTCTTTCATTATTAGTTTTTAGTTATACTTATTATATATTAGAATTGGCAAATGTTTAAAACAAAAAAGATGAGACATTATCTCACCTTTAATACACTTTTAATATTTTACAATAATTATTACATCGCGATTAAGATACATCCATATAATCACCGTGGTCGCATGCTATACCCTTTCTAGTTAATTCTTTACAAATTTTATCTAGAGTACCATCTTCATAATACATAGGCAATTTTTCCTTTATCCCTAATGATGACAGTAACGCTTCAGTAGCATCGTAACCTATCTTAGATCTTTTATTTACATTTGCGGTTTTCTTTACATCATATAAAGAGGTTCCATAAAATCTACCTCGATCTGTATATACAAAGTTAATCCCCTTTATATTAAAAGGCTTGCCTGCTCTGTCAACATATCTACTACCTTCGTTTATAAATTCATTAAAGTTTTTCATATTATGCTAATTTAGATTTACCATCCCAGACTTTTACAATATAGTCTTTACCGTCTTTTTCTAAATAACGAGGATCATTTGCAGTTGGTCTCATTAGTAATCCGTGTGATCTTTGACCTCTCCCGTGTTTACCTTTTCCCATATCATATCCTCTCTTTGCCATCCAATCAGATCCTCCAGAAAAGTAAGAAGCAAAATATCCTCGGTTTGACCTATCATTAGGATCCAAGCCTTTATGCTTAACGATTAAGTTTTGTAAATCTTTCCATTTAGATTTGCCTTTCTTTTCGGCATAATCCAATACCATTTTTTTAATAGTGTCCATATCCTTTGATTCATTAAGGGATTCAAACGTGTGTAAATAGTCCATGTTGTTGTTTTATTTTATTATATAAATATAATCAATTTTATTGGGATAAAAAAATTATTTCACTAAAAGTTATTAACAATTATCTACCAAATTTAATTATGCCCATTAATTGATTAATCGCAGCAAAGGTACCGGTTAGTTTATAAATCTTACCTTTATATTTAAATACAATACCTTCAGTTGGAAATATTGATTCTATACCACCTATTCTACTTAACCTTGCAAGTTCAGCTTCAACCTTTTTAATTTGTTCTACACCACCTGTCTTTTTAATCTTACTTGCTTGAGTTTCAATTTCTTTTCTTAGTCTTTGGGCTTCTCCTGATGGATTAGCTGCTAAAAAGTTAGAAGCATTTTTCATAATGATAGAACCTAACTCTAAAAACAGATCTTCAAAAGGTCTAATGTTTTCTTTATACTTTTTGGCAACGTCTTCCTTATCAAACTTTTTAACTAATGCAGCTTCTTTAGGACCAACTTGTTTAGCCAAGGATCTCATGTTTAAACTTTTCTTATCTCCGTATGCCCATCTTCTAAGCAAACCTTCTTTTACATCCTGAGATAGTTTTGGAAATTCTTTATCTATTAATTCTCGCCACCACATTTCATGATATCTTGAAACCTCATCACCGTCGTTTAAGCCGTATCTTTTTTCTAAAGCATTAACCTGATTAATAAACTTTTTCTTATTTGCAGTAAAATCTAAATCTCTTTGTAATTGAATTACTTTTGGAGGTATAATTTTAAATGTTTTACCAATATCAGATTTTACCTTTTGGAGTATGTTTGTTATTTCTTTAGCAGGTTTATTATTTGTACCTATGATATTACCTTTACCATCAGTTTCTTTTATTCCATGAAACTGTATAACATCTCTATCATAATGAATAACATTTGGGTTTAATGAATAAATCAATTCCATATTCATAAAATCTTTTCCATTCTTAAAATACTTTTCTTGGTCTGCTGGTGAAAGTTTTCTTAATAGCTTATCTAAATCTTTAGCAGCCAAAATAAATGTTTCTTCAACTAGCTTTGATGCATGCCCGGTAAACATATCAATAGTACCTGATAGATCTAATGGGTTTGCCATCTGCCCTTTATTTCTAGCAAATTTTACTTTACCGTCTTGTATAGTTACAAATAAGTTTTGGCCATCAGTCTTTTCGGTAGGCTCTTCTTCAAAGTTTAACTGCCCTCTAAGACCAGCATCAACCATTGCTTTAAAATCACCGAATGTTAACTCTTTATTATCGAATGGATGCTGCATATGACCCGCGGCTCCACCTTCAAACAAAAATGGCTGACTTTTGTCAGTCAGCCACTCTTCAAACAATTTTATATGTTTCATTTAGTTTGTTTTTATTATGATCCCATAGTAGATTGTAAAGCTCCAACCATTGCGCCGTAATCTTCACCGTACTTATCAATTAAACCATCAGCAGTTTCAGTTGCTTTAGTTTCATCAAAGTCATCTCCGAATGCATCCTTTAACATTTTCATTGCATATTCTTTAAATTGGTCAGCTGATTTAATCTCTGCCTCATTAACTTTACCTAATTTATTATTAGCAAGTTTTCTGAACTTTTCAGCAATTGAATCATCGGCCAATACTTCTTCCTCTTCTTTAACTAGTGGAATTTCAATACCGTCCTCAGATACATCGTTTGGTGAATCAGGAATTACTTCAGTAACCTTTTGATCTGGTGTAATTAATTCTTTACCTTTACCTTCAATAGATTTAGGTTTACCCATATCCATTATATCTCCTGCAATACCTGCAGCAGTTTCTGGTCCGTCACCTTTAATTGCAGGAATTGCAATCCCATCATCTCCGGCAATTTCATCAGCAATTTCATCGCCTTCAACTTTAGTAATTACTTCACCAACAGCTTCTTCTACAGATTCTTCTTTTTTATCATCTTCATCTTCAAAATCTTCGCCGTCATGTGTTTTAGATTTGTCGCCTTTGTTTCCACCTAATACAACTCTATCATAAGCCTCATTTACAAAAGATGAGAAAGACATAATTTTAGATTCATTTTTATCTTCTTCTTCTTCGTCGTATTCAACATCTTTCTTTAGAGCATCAATTTCTTCATCATCAGATTTAACAGCCCCTTTATAATGGTCAGCTTTTTCTTTATCATCTTCAGAATCAACTTTCTTATCTCCTTTATCTTCTAATTCATCCCCTTCTTTTTCATCTTCTATACCTTTAGCTTCTTCGCCTTCAGCAAGAGGATCAGCCGAGGCTGCCATAGGAACAGCATAATCTTCAGGTTCCTCATCATCATCATGATAAGAAATGTTTTTATTAATAGTTTCTTCTTTTTCTTTAATGAAATCTTCAAAGGCCATTATTCTTCTAGTAGCTTTTGGAGTATCTACTTCTTCATTTTCAGAATCATCATCCTCAACATCAACACCGTCTTTATCTTCTACTTCTGGAGCCTCAGCTGGAACTTCTGCTGTAATTTCTTGATCATCAGAAACTTCTTCACCTTCTTTATCTTCTAGAGATTTAGTAGCACCAATTTTATTTACTTCGTCTTCGATATCTTCAGCAGTATCTTCTTCAACTTCAGCAACTTCAGAATCAGTAGCAACAACTTCTTCATCACCTTCTTTATCTTTAGTGCCTTCTAAGGATTTAGCTTTACCTTTGGCTTTCATTTCATCTTCAATATCTTCAGCTCTATCTTCTTCAACACCATCCTCAGATATATCATTACTTTTAGCAAATGTCTTAGACATTGCTTCGAGTTTAGAAAGAAGATCTTTTTCCTTCTTTAACTCTTCTATACTGTCAAAACCAATCTTTTTGATCAATTCATCAACAGCTTCTTTTGTTACTTTTGCAGACTCATTGATCGGTTGATCTTTTGCAGTCATAGCAGAAAACTTTTTGATTGACTTCATTTTAGTTATTTTATTTTTTTTATATATCCATGTCTTAGTGAAAAGATATTCTATATTAGAATCTTATGTTCTGAACTTCAAATGGAAACTTTTCTTCTTTATATATTGTTCGCCTAGCAATACCGTGGCGGTAGATATAGTTAACCCAATCATGGTCTTCGGTCTTATATCTAAAATCATCTATAAAATCATAGATTTTAACTACGTCCTTAGATGAATGCTTTCTTAATCCTCTACCAATACTTTGTCTAATAATTACTTCAGACTTAAAGCTTTCAGTAAAAAAGATATTATGTATGTTTTTAATAGAAATACCAGTAGAAAAGGTACCGTAAGATGCTACAATAATAACATCATCATTTTTTTCCATACGGCTTTTAAATTCTTCTCTTATATCTACATTAACAGATCCATCTACATAATAAACTTTTTTGTCAGTTATATGTCT
>Ga0315320_10003198_pt1 | contig 13478 bp, 10 predicted proteins | sample M140m21515metaG_FD_203458 | JGI IMG/M metagenome (GOLD analysis project Ga0315320, IMG submission 203458) | Ammonia-oxidizing marine archaeal communities from Monterey Bay, California, United States - M1 40m 21515 | ecosystem: Environmental > Aquatic > Marine > Coastal | place: USA: California...
CGCCCATCTGCCCCCACTGTTTCGGGAAGAGGATCGACATAGGTGGACTTGAGTTTCGCCAGTTCTCTGTACTCCAGCATCAATCCACACAGCGCGTCTCCTTGGAGATCGCGAAGCTGGGCCAACGTTTCCGCATCTGTCGATGGACCCGTTTTCGTCTTTTTGATGGGTTTTAGGCCCCGCTGCTCGAACAATATGGGAGCGAGCTGTTTTGGGGAGTTCATATTGAACTCTTGTCCCGCCTCTTCATACACCGCAGTGCGCAACACTGCGATCCGTTCGCCCAACTCGACGCTCAACGCCTGAAGGGCTGGAACATCTACACCGATGCCGGTCATTTCCATGTCCGCAAGCACAGGGATGAGTGGGAGCTCCAGGTCCCGATACACCGAACGCAGCCCCTCTAGCTCTTCCGCCATGGCGCGCTCAAGATGCAAAACGATGTCCGCATCCTCGGCTGCATAAGCGGCAGCCTTCTCCACAGCGACACCCGCAAAGAGCCCGCCTGTATCCGCAGTGGTGTCGGTATAAGAGAGCATCGTGTGGCCCAGGTACCGCTCAGCAAGCGCGTCTAAACCATGCTTCCGTTGGTCCGCCGCAACCACATAATCCGCAAGCATCGTATCGCCGTCGATGCCCAGCAAATCAAGGCCATTCGCACGGAGTACTTTTAGGTCGTATTTGAGGTTCTGACCGGTCTTCAGCACACTCGGATCGGCCAAGAGTTCAGCCATCCCATCGATTGCTCCTGGGCAGTTCTGCCCATCTTCATGGGCGATTGGCACATACACGGCACTGGCACCGTCCCAGGCAAAGCTCATTCCTACGAGCTTCGCCTCGAGGGCATTCAATGATGTGGTTTCTGTATCAAAGGCAAAGCGGCCTGCAGCCCGCAGATCCGTCACCAACTGGGCCAAACCTTCTGGTGTATCAACCGTACGGTATTGATCTCGGTCCACTACCGAGGTGCTTGCCTGTTCATCGCCAAGATTGTCCTGAGCAAGCGTAAGAAAGCGCTTGAAACGGTAGGCGGTAAATCGGCTCTCAAGGGCCTTCCAGTCGGGCTCCCGCACGAGAATGCCATCCAACCCAAAGTCGAGGGGCACATCGCACTTGATTGTGACCAATGTATGAGCCATGGCCACATCAGCTGCCGCTTCCGCGACCCGGTCACCCGTCTTCCCCCCAATGTCGGCGGCCTGCGCGACAACGTCTGCAGCAGAGCCGTATTTGTTCACGAACTGCGCCGCTTTCTTGGGGCCCACGCCGGGCACGCCGGGAACATTGTCGGACGTATCCCCCATTAAGGCCAACAACTCAATGATCTGGTCGGGTCGAACCCCCCATTTTTCTTGGACCTCATCTGGGCCCAACCGATCTTCCCCACCCCGCCCAAACCTCAACAAGCTCACGTTGGGGGAAACCAGCTGCGCAAAATCCTTATCGTTGCTGACGATGGTGACCTGCAGATCATCGGTCGCGTGCTGGGCAAGCGTGCCAATGATGTCATCGGCTTCAAAGCCCTCCATGGCCAGAGCATGGACTCCCCACTCTTTGCACAATGGGATGAAATGGGGCCACTGCGCACGAAGATCCTCGGGCATGTCAGGGCGCTGGCCTTTGTAGTCCGGATAAATATCGTTCCGAAAGCTCAATCCCTTATCAAACAAGATGCACATATAGTCAGGCTTGGCCTGCTCCAGCATCTTCCGAAGCATACTTGTAAACCCAAATAATGCCCGAGTAGGAAAGCCGTCCGGTGACCGCATATCGTTCTGTATGGCAAAAAAGGCGCGGAACGCCTGGTTTGAACCATCAACCAAATAGAGCTTCTTCGACATGGTTAGCAGCCTCTTTGCTGGATAAGCTGTAAGAGCAGTTTGCGTAACCATCCGGAGGCGCCGTGTCGGACCCGAACCTCTCGCTAGGACTTTACAGCCCAACCCAGCAGCAATTGTTCACCCCTACGGAGGAACACGACATGCTGCGGCAGATGGTTGCTGACTTCACCTCTGAGCATGTCGAGCCACAAGCCGAAGAATATGATGAGAAAGAATGCCTGAATCAGGATTTGTTCCGACAGTTGGGCGGACTTGGCTTGCTTGGCATCACCATTCCCGCCGAAGCAGGCGGCGCGGGCATGGATACCGTCGCGGCCGTAATCGCCCACGAGGAACTCAGTAAATCGGACCCCGGCTTCTGCTTGGCTTACCTCGCCCACTCGATGTTGTTTGTGAACAACTTTTTCTATTGCTCCAATGAAGAACAACGAGGACGGTACCTGGAGAAAACCCTGACTGGCGAATGGGTAGGCGGTATGGCCATGACAGAACCCGGACACGGAACGGATGTAATCGGGATGCAAACCACCGCTGAAAAGCGTGGAGGTAAATACATCCTCAACGGCACCAAGACCTACATTACCAACGGTCCCGAAGGTCACGTATTTCTTGTATATGCGAAGACCAACGATCGGGTATCGTCCTTTATTGTCGATAGAGACTGTCCCGGCTTCACAAGCTCGAATCACATCCCGAAAATGGGGATGCGGGCAAGCTCGATGTCTGAACTGATTTTTGATGAATGCGAGGTTCCAGCAGAAAACCTGTTGGGCGCAGAAGGGTCGGGAATCACCCACATGATGCGCAACCTTGAAATCGAACGACTCACCCTGGCCGCGATGAGTACGGGCATTGCGGAACGTTGTCTCGACATCATGATTCGGTACGGAACAGAGCGAATCGCATTCGGTGAGCCGATCAATCGATTCGGACAGATTCAACGCTACATCGCGGAATCCTTCGCCATGACACAAGCGGCACGGTGCTTCGTCTACCAGGTTGCCCACAACGTCGGACCTGACATTCGAAACCGCATTGGGTCGGATGCTGCCAAACTATTTGCCGCTCCCGTTGGGAAGCAAGTGGCGGACAACGCCATGCAAGTGATGGGGGGTGCAGGATACTGCAGGGAATACCCGATCGAACGACTCATGCGCGATGCCAAACTCATTGAGATTGGCGGTGGAACGCTCGAGAGTCACCAGAAAAACATGACCAAAGACCTCAGCCGGGCTTTTGACGTCTGAGATGCGCTACCGGGTCGTGGGAACCGCCTGGGCCAAGGCCAACATGGTGGGCGCAGCCGCCACAGCCGTCACGGGAACACCCAATGAATCGGCGACGATGCGCGTGGAGTGGCCCAAAACGACGGTGGGCACAGTGGGTACCCCCACTGCCGACACAAAAGCCCGTACGGCTGAGCCACTGGCGAAGGTGACCACATCATATTCACAGTCCAACAATCGTCGTTCTGCATCCCGCGGGACATGGTTTCGATATACCGCCCATCTCACCATCTGTGTATCCCGCATGGCTTGTTCCAAGGCGTCTGAAGGGGCCTCGGCACCCACGTACCAGGCATACTCTTCGGCCTGAACACCCAGCAGGTCCAGGGCTTGGACACCTCCCGACGTCCCAACGCCTGACACACTGACTCCAGCTTCTATCAGGGCCTCTGCGGTCTTCTGGCCAACCGCAACCACCCGAGCAGAACCCAGATGTGACACCAGGTCAGGGACAAAGCGCACCACGGCCGCAGAGGTCACCAACGCAGAATCAGGTGGTGGCGTGGGCGCGTCGAACCCGGTCGCCTCGAGGGCCACCAACGGCACATGAACGCAATCGAGCCCTCGCGCTTTCAACAAGCCCGACAGGGGCTCGGCTTGTTCTCTGGTCATCAGCACTCGCACAACCCTAGGGTAACCCTCCAGCCGACGACAATCCGTCGATTTTCGCTGCCGAACCGTTCTCTTCACGATATCGGTCCGGTGGAGGCACTCATGCGAAACACAGCCCTGCTCATCTCATTCATGGCCATGACCGGCTGTGGCCTGTCCGAAGAAAAGTTCGAAGAAAAATATGCCGATGCGTATTGTGATTGGCTGGACGGATGCGCCAAGATCAGCGAACAACACGGCACAATTGACGATTGCCTCGATTTTCAGAAGATTTTCGCGGACGAAACCCTGACTCCGGATGGGTGCTCCTTTGACGCCAAACAGGCAAAAGCCTGTCTGAAGGAAATCGAAGACAATGAAGAATGCGTCACAGAGGACTCAATTCCGGACGAGTGCCGGGAGGTCTCTTCTTGCTCGGATACGGACACGGGCGAGTGATTGCGCTGGTAATCATGGCGGCGTGTCTGAACGGCAGCCAGTTCGAAAACCAGTACGCCGAGGAGTACTGCAAGCGAGCGCAAGACTGTGAAGTACTTGATATCGAAGGCTTTTCTACGCTTTCATCATGCGAATCGGAGACATCTTCACTCCCGGAAGATTGCGAAGAGTTCAGCAGCGAACAGGGGAAAAAATGCCTCAAACAGCTTCGAGCCTCCACCTGTCAAGATGCCATGGATGGCCCACCAAAGTCTTGCAGTAGAATCTGCGAAGAGTGATCTTACTTGAGGGCGTGAGCGGCCCTCAACCCCATCTCGGTGGGATCCGTGTCAACGTAAGAGACCCGACGTATTGAGCCGGAGTCGTCCGCCACCACAGCCAACAACTGGTACTTGGCATCGTCTACTTCGTAGATGTGACACCCCGCGGGAACGTTGCACCCACCACCAAACTCGGCCAGGAACGCCCGCTCTCCAACCACGCAGACCCGCGTGGGCGAATGCTCGACCCCACGAAGCAGGTTGAGCACCTCGTCGTCTCCCGCGCGGCATTGAACGCCCAAAGCCCCCTGCCCTACGGCCGGAACCATCTGATCGACCGCAAGAGGGAAGATATCCTCCCGCTCAATCCCCAGCCGCAACAGTCCCGCCATCGCGAGAACGGTGGCAGAACACAGGCCATCGTCTCTCTTGCGAATACGGGTGGGGACGTTGCCACGGATGTCGACCAACTGAACGTCAGGGCGCGCCGCTTGGATCTGAGTACGACGCCGAAGAGACCCGCTCGCGACAACCGCACCCTGTGACAGTGATTCGAGTGAACATCCCACCATCGCATCTCTCGGGTCAACCCGTTTGGGGATAGCCCCCAAAATGAGCCCGGGTGGGTCGTCTGTGGGCAAGTCCTTCAGAGAATGCACAGCAAAATCGATCGAGCCGTCAATAAGCGCCGCCTCAAGCTCTGCAGTGAACAATCCCTTTCCACCGATCTCGGGCAATGGGACATTCTGAATGCGGTCACCGCGCGTCTTAAAGATGATGACCTCGACAGGCACACCCGTCGCGGCGTGAACGGCCTCGGCGACTTGCTTACTCTGCGTGAGCGCCAACTCGCTTCCCCGTGTACCCAATCGTAATCCTCTAGGCATCGGGCTCTTCCTCGTTTCCGAACGCGGTAAACACCGAAGTGGCTTGTTCGATATCGCCATCTTCAGCCCAGCTTCGCACTTGCCGTAAAGGCTGATGCAGAATCTTCTTCACAATGGCGCGGCTCATGGCTTCGACCGTCTGCCATTGCTCCGGTGGCAATCCCTGCATGGCCATTCTGGCTCGTTCCACTTCTAGTTTGCGGACCAGCTCTGCTGACTGAACAATCGATCCAATCTGGCGGTTTACTTGTTCGCCCATCAACTGCCGCCAATGACGCTCAGTTTCAAGTTCAACGATCTCTTCTGCTTCCGCGGCTGCCGAACGTCGAGATTCTTGTCCACGACCCGCGAACTGGGCCAAGTCATCGATATCGAACCGATATACGCCACCAAGCGTGTTTACACTCGGGTCGATATTCCGCGGGACGGACAAATCGATCATCACCAATGACTTGCCTCTGCGTTGGGGCAAGGTTGAGGCGACTTCATCGCGGCTGATCAGCACCCGGCCGGCTGCAGTACTACACAACACTACGTCTACGCGGGGAAGATACCGTTCGACCTCCTGAATGGGAATCGCACTTCCATTGAACGCTTCCGCCAAGGCAGCAGCGTGTTCAAAGGTTCGATTTGCGACGACCAACTCACTCAGCCCAAAGTCGAGCAGAGCACGTGCCACCAGTTTCCCGTGCGCGCCCGCGCCCACAAGCAAGGCTGAGCGTCCTTCGAGAGAGCCCAACACCTGCCTCACGAGTTCCACTCCGGCGCGTCCCACGCTAACGGCCTCACGGGCGATGTCGGTTTCCGAACGAACACGTTTCGAGACATGTAAAGCGTGGTTCATGACCCGATGGAGCATTGGGCCCGCAGCCTTATGTTCGGCCGCAACCCGAAACGCAGTTTTCATCTGTCCCACGATTTGCGGCTCACCCAGCACCAATGAGTCAAGACTCGAGGCCACCCGGAAAATGTGCCGAAGAGCATCTTGATCGCTTTTTCTGTAAATCTTTTCGCTGATCTCACGGTCTGTGGCACCGCCCGCCTCTGCAAGCCAACGGACAAACCGATCGACCTCGCCTCGATGTCCAGGCACGGTATACAGCTCGGTCCGATTACAGGTAGAGAGCAACACAGCTTCATTGCTAAAGCCGTCTGCGCACAAACGACCCAGCAAGCCCGGAATGACATCCAACGGCATTGCCAGTCTCTCACGAACCTCCAAGGGGGCGGTGTGATGGCTAATGCCGACGGCAATGAGGCGTTCGTCACCCACCATGCCAACTCCCCACCAAGATCACAGCGATCCCGATGATGAGAGAAACTGCGCCAAACCCCACGACGCCAAAAATAGCGGCCGTGCGTCCACGCCAGCCACCCAGCAACCGCCCATGAAGACCGGCCGCATACCACGCCCAAACGGCCCCTGAACCCCAAATCGTCAGGTCACCTAAATCGGCGGAACCGGTGCGCTCTACAGCCAACACAATGCCCATGGCTATCCCGGCCGTGAGCGCGACAAACCCAAAACCTTGGGTGCGAAAGTTCAGCCCGTCAAGAACCTCCATCGAAGGCAACTCTTGGATGCCCTTCAACTTCTTGGTTTTCAATCGACGCTGTTGCAGCAGAAACAAGGCAGACAGAGCAAATGATACCGCAAATCCACCCAATCCCACAAAAATGAGACCAAAATGCAACCCAAAAAATGGTCCTGTGACGCCGCTTGTCACCAAGCCTGGGGGCTCGACCAAGGATGCCGCGACCAATAATCCAGCAAGCGAAGATAAGATGATTCCTGCGGCTTCCATGCGTTCGCTCGACCGCAGGACAACCCATCCGATGGCCACAAGCAGGGCCAATGTTTGTAGACCACCTTGAACGGTAATCATGGGCCAGCTGCCGAGTTGAAGCCCCGAGAAGACGAGCCCAGCCACCAAACAGCCAATGCCAATCACAGCCCAAGACGGTGATGCGAATATACCTGGTGCGGAGCCTTGACGACGCGCGAATCCACGGCCCAGTACGGGGACAATTAGCGCGCAGAGCGCAAGAATCGGAAAAATGGTTGTCATGAGCGCCACAAGCCTAACCCAAACTGACAATGAGAGCCGGGTTCAGCGCTTCCGGCGCTGGAACAGCCCCCCGAATATTCCCGTTGATTCACGCTCCGTTGCCTCCTGGGCCCGACGACCTTGAAGACGTAGACGCCTTCGTGCACCCACGTTCTGGTCATCGAGAGTCAACGCCTGGCGGAACAGTTCGAATGCCTTTTCCTCGTTCCCATCGCGCATGTACATTTCGCCAACAATGTACAACGAGTTCCCCTTCTCCATGGAATTCATTCCAGTGAGCCGACCGATGGCGTCACGCACTTCGTCCAATGGCGTCACTCCTGCTCGATATGCGGCCCGGTACTGAAGATACAGGTACTGCCATCGTTCTGGGTCACCCTCCGATGCACGGCATGCCAAGTCATACGCCGAATCATACCTTTTCTGCTTAAAGAGCACGTCCGCCTTCGCGTATTCAACTTTGGCCAGCGCACGGGTTTTATCGGTCACAACACGCTTGCCCGTCTCCTTCTCGATAAGCCGAACCCGTAATTCCTCCTGATAAGTCTCGTTTTTCAGGGTGTGAAAGGCATCCGAAGTAACGGCGAAACACCCTTCGGCCAGAGATTGCACTCCCTGACTGGCATTCCGGTACCGATCTGGATGATAACGGGAACAGGCATCCCGGTGGCGCCGCTCGATGTTTGCAAGCTCTAAGTCTGCCGACGTTTTGACTCGAAAGATGACCTCAGGCCTCATTCGCGTCAAGACATCGTACGCTTCTCGAAGCTGGGCTTCCATGCGCTCCGGGTTTTCGTATGGTGCACGCATGATGGCAACCAAGCGAGGGTCTCGCCTACGCCTTTTTCGCTTTTGACCAGATTTCGTTCCACGCTTTTCAGAGGCGGATGCCCTTTCCGTTCGATCAGCGGAGCGACGCCTCGGCTGTGTATCCGTTGACCTGGTCGGGCTGGCTTTGGGCACTTCGCTGGTATCCGGTTCCTCCTCGGTAAACTCCACTTCATCGGTATACAAAGCGGGCTCTTCTGGCAGTTCAGGTATACCGGCTTGTCCACCAATCAAGCCAAGCTTCCACAGCACCCCAAGGGCCGACCACCCAGTCCCTCCGATTTCAACAAAAAAGGCACCGACGCTATCGACACGTTCAGCAACGTCCAACAATCGATACATATCGGGGCTCAATCCCCACCGTTCCGTGGGCGAATCCACGGGGCGCATGGTCTCGAGACCCTTTCCGGCAACGCCTTCCAACCAGCTCCGAACTTCTTCATCGGAAACGGACTCTTGAATCGCAGCCTGAAGGGCCGCGCTGACACCCATGGGTACCGTCACCATCAACTCCGGCTCCGCGGACGACGGGACAAAATTAACCATCCAATCCCCGGATTTCTCGGTCTCCACAGCTGCAGCACACAAAGAGACCCCGATTTGGTCCAACGCAACATCTGCCTGGACTCCACCATCGACGGCCGCCTGTGTCCACTCCATCAAGGTCCATGGGCGCTCCCCCACAATTCCCTCAAGCAGGGATTCAAAGCCACGGCAATCGACAATATTTCCCTTATACAAATCGATGGAACGAATGTTCACACCCTGGGTCATCCACAGCCTTCCCGAAGCCACCACGCGGTGCGCAAGGAACAATGCGCGCGGAGGCGACGCCTCGGAAGACATGCCCGAGAGTTGTGTCAGGAAGTCGACCCCCGACCATGATGTTTGCTCCCCGTGCCCCATTCACCCCTCTTGTCGCCACTTATTCTCATGCGAGAATCCAAGATATTGGCAACGATGTTGCCTGATGCGAGTCAAGATCGTACATGGGAGGAGTTGAACCTGACACCCCTTTGTTCAGAACATCCGAAATTTCTACCAGACCCGTAAATAAATGGAGCAACCATGGCGAGCGAACTCATCACCAACACAACCGATGCTAATTTCGACACCGATGTCGTGAAAAGCGATGTCCCTGTTCTTGTCGACTTCTGGGCGACCTGGTGTGGACCTTGCCGTGCCATTGCACCCGTCTTGGAACAAATGGCCGGGGAATATGAAGGTCGTTTGAGTATTTGCAAGGTGGACGTGGACCACAATCAAGCCATTGCAGGCCAGTTTGGCGTCCGAAACATCCCGACACTGCTTCTGTTCAAAGGCGGTGAAGTAGTGGGTCAGCGCGTGGGCGCACTCAACCGCAAGGCCCTCGACGAGTTTGTTGCCACGGCGATGTAGCTCGGAGTACCGGTTAAATAAGCCGTCCCAATGGGGCGGTTTATTTGTTGGATCAACCCGCTACAGCGCGAAACAGTGCCTGATTTTGTAGCGCCATGGCGGCACCCTTTACGGTACAGGCCGTGGGGTCTTCCGCGACTACAACGGCCAACCCTGTTGCATGGCTCACTGCGCGGACCAGGTCCTCGAGCAATGCACTTCCACCAACCATAACAATTCCGGTTCCCGCAATATCCGCGGCCAAGTCTGGAGGCGTGTGCTCCATGCTGGCTACAATGGCATCAATAATAAGCTGAACAGCTTCCTGAAGGGCTGCACCTACATCTACCTGGGCCACCGTTACAGTCCGAGGGAATCCGGTTTCGACGTCGCGGCCCTTCACCTCAAGGGATCGACCGTTGACTTGAGGAAGCGCAGTTCCAAGTTCCTTCTTGATTTGATTCGCAGTGACGGTCCCTATCGAGATGCCATGGTGCTCCTCGATGTGACGTACAATTGCAGTATCCATATGGTCGCCGCCGACCTTTACACAGCGGCTGTATACGATGCCGCCCAGCGAAATTACCGCAATCTGCGTGTGGCCCGCGCCCACATCAATGACCATTTGACCGCAGGCTTCCGAAATGGGGAGTCCCGCTCCGGCCGCTGCAGCGAGGGGCTGCTCTACAAGATGTACTGTGCGAGCGCCCGCAGCCTCCGCCAGCTCTCGCATGGCACGCTTCTCAACCTCCGTAGTCCCATATGGGATGCACATCGCGACCCGTGGTCCTACCCACAATCTTCGGCCTTGTATCTGAACCATCTGATGCCGAAGTAAAGCCTCCGCAACATCAAACTCAGCGATAAGCCCGTCTCGGATAGGGCGAATGACCCGAATATCGTTTGGGGTACGCCCCAGCATGTCCCAGGCCTCGCTTCCCACCGCCATGATTCGACGTTCACCATCTCGACCATGAAGAATGGCTACAGCGCTCGGAGCGTGCTCCGCCTGAGACCGCCCCTTCACGAGAATTCGAGTCTGAAATGTACCCATATCGATCGCCATGTCGGTCGACATGGCACCAAAGACTGAATTCATCATCGGCGTGTGCGTCTGGCTGGAGGAGAAAAAGGGAGGAATCTTGGGGGAAGACGGCGTGAATCGAGAACTCGATTGGCGCCATCTACATGTAGCACGACAAGGTCCATTACGCTCTCCACAACGTACTCCTGAGTCACCCCTCGGGACACCCTTCTATCGATGGGTTTTATTTGGGGGCCGAGACCGAACCTGCCACCGCATGGGCGCGAAAATCCCAAACCGCCCAATCGGGATAAAGAGACCGTCCCAAAAGGCCCCAAATGGACCTTCCGACATGCCCGTAAACACCGCGCCATGTACACGTTACCTGCGGTGGGCGCAGGTCAGCGGTCTTCCTTCCCGTGCCACATCTTCCGAACGAAGTACTGAAAACGCCTTGCATGGTGGCTGATGGGTCGGTATATCGGCAGGCTTAGAGGTGACCAATGGCTGTAATGGAAAACATCCGCTCGACTGCGAGCAACCCATGGATGAAGGCTGTCTTTGCTGCAATCGTACTCGTATTCGTCTTTTGGGGTGTCGGCGGAGCCGGAGGCCCCACGAACCAGGTCATCGCAGAAGTGAATGGCAAACGGATCACAGATACCGACTTTCAACGCCTGATGCGGAACGTGTCACGGAGCCAGGGAGAAGCCAAGAGCGACGAAGAGCAACAACGACTGGCCCAACAGGCCGTCGCTCAGCTGATTGAAATGGAGGTCCTCACGCAAACCGCAGAGACCAACGGCGTAGAAGTCAGTTCCGACGAAATCGCCCGCTATGTCCTTCAAATTGATGGTTTTAAAGACTCGGACGGTAAGTTTTCAGACACCCTATACCGGAAGAACCTCAAGCGGATGGGCATGACCCAAGGCCGTTTTGAAGAGCAAATCCGTACCCAGTTGACCCTTGAGAAACTCTCTGACTTGAGCTGGCAAGGCATCCAGGTTTCGGACGGGCAGGTTCGCCGGCAGTACAACCAAGCCGAAACCAAGGTCAGCCTCCGATTGGTCCGGATTCCGGACAGCAACCTCATCGGCGATGTTCAAGTCGACGATGCGTCCATCGATGCGTTCGTTGTCAGTAACGAAGGCGACATTCGGGCGCGGTACGAAGCGGACTTCAAACGGTTGTATAAGAAGTCACGCCGAGCAAAGCTTCGCCAAATCATCATCAAGCCCGATGTGGAAGACAGTGAACAAGGGGCGCGGGTGAAGATCGAATCCCTGCTCACGCAGGCACGCAACGGTGCCGACTTCGCCGAGCTGGCCAGAACGCATAGTCACGACCTTTCAGCCGCCAATGGGGGCGATATTGGCGTCATGGCAGAAGAGCAGCTTTCACCATCCATCGCTGCCGCAGTGTTCGATACGGCAGCTGGCGACGTGACCGAAGTTGTGACCCAGAATGACGGACTCTTTATCGCCAAGGTCGAAGAGATCATGCCGGCTGAGACGACCGACTTCGACAGCGTGAAGGCGGACATTGCGCGCACCATCACCGCTGAAAAAGGCGTTGGAGAGATTGCCTCGGCCTATGCAGAAAAGGTTTTGGCCGACTGGACAGCGAACGGTGAGCCATCCGCAGAACTGCTTGCAGAACAAGCCGTGTTCAGCATGGATACACCCGCTTTCCCACTCGGAGCGCCCAACTTTCCTGGGTTGAGCGACTCCCCGGCCCTCATCAAGGCACTGTTGGACGCCGAAGGGACCGGAATACTTTCCACCATTTTTCCCGTCCCAGGAGGTCGTATTGTTGCGGAAATCGTACAACTTGACCGGCCCACCGACGCGGACTTCGAGCGAGACAAGGATAGTATTCGTAGACGTCTGGAGGCGATGGCTCGTAACGAATGGGTCGCCGCATGGAAGGACGATCTGATCGCCCGGGCAGACGTTCGGCAACACTGGCAGCCCTGAGTTTTCTGCAGCATCCTCTTCTGTGATCTATGATGCACCCACGCTCGCTTGGCGAGTGGGGTGGAGGGTACATGCGGATGTGGGCATCGTTGCTCGTGACTTTGGTTGCGTGCGGTTCCAAGGATGATGCGACGCCAATCGCACATGCGGGCGTGGATCAAGTGGTTACGCCTGGCGTAAGCATTGCCCTCGACGGGTCGGCCTCCAGCGATCGAGATGGGCGCGTCAAAAACTACGCCTGGACACTCCTCTCCTCCCCAGCCGATAGTCGCTCTGGGTTTGAAGGCTCGGGCGCCACACCAATGTTTAGTGTCGACGCCCTCGGTCGCTACGTCTTTTCCCTCGTTGTGACAGATGACGCCGGAAATGTCTCGTACCCCGACATTGTTGAAATCGTCGCAGTAACGCCCGCCGAACGACCTATTGCACTCATAGAAACGACGGGTGACCTCGGCGTCGGGCTTCCCATTGTCTTAAACGGTGGCGCCTCTTCTGCCCCGGAAGGCAATGTGGTCTCGGGATGGAACTTCTCCTTGGTTCATGGTCCGGCCGGTAGCCTGACCGTTATCGAGCCCGGCGACTCCCCAGAGCTGGCCATCTTCACACCCGATGCCGCAGGTGTCTGGATTGCGGGTCTGGAGGTCACCGATGGTGAGCTCACGTCACGCATTACGACCGTTGAACTGCAGGTTGGGGTTGAAGTCAATCAACCGCCTGTAGCCATCTGTGGTGGCGACCAAGCGGTTCTGTTGAACAGTACCGTCTATGTGGATGGTTCTGCGTCCGTAGATCCCGAAGGCGAGCCACTCACTTACCAATGGAGTGTTGACGGTCCCGAGGAAAGTGTGGCCGTCATGATTGGGGACGGCTCGCCCTCCGG
>Ga0315320_10003202_pt1 | contig 13470 bp, 7 predicted proteins | sample M140m21515metaG_FD_203458 | JGI IMG/M metagenome (GOLD analysis project Ga0315320, IMG submission 203458) | Ammonia-oxidizing marine archaeal communities from Monterey Bay, California, United States - M1 40m 21515 | ecosystem: Environmental > Aquatic > Marine > Coastal | place: USA: California...
CTATCTCATGGGCCAAAGCATTCTTCTGATCCTTGTCCTCTATAAACTTATCTAGTAGTCCAGTGACAGGGCCTACTAAGCTTGCAACTATACTCATCTAGTAACTCCATATGTGTGGTCTTGGTCTGCCTTCGCTGTCTGGTAGGTCATCTATGTGTATAAATCTAGAGCCACCCTTCTGAGCTATACCAATGCCTGTAAAACCTGCCTCTAGAGCAGCCTGTACTAGCCTATAAGCCTGTTTACCACGTACCCCTATATCTAAGGCCCTACCTGATTCATGAGCACCGGGAGAGGCTTTACGGGCCTCTATAGGATGGTCTTTACATCTGTATGCAGAGGTTACTGGGAAGGAGAAACCTAAGTCACCGCGCAGCTTATCTACTTTCTGCATAAACACAGGGTCAATACCTTCACCATCACAGTGTTTGCAGATTAGTTCTGAGTCTTTGAAGTACTTGTACATTAAATAAAAGACTCTACTTTCTTAATATCTGTAGCAGCTATTTTGCCTAAGTTAATCCTAACTTCGCTACCTTCTCCCTGACCACTACCAAATTGTTTACCAATATTTCTTACTTGAGCATAAGGACTAAGCCCTGCTTTTTTAATACCCGTCATTAATCCCATAAAACTAAACTTGTCTTCCGCATCATTAAAGTTATAACGGTCTATTACAATAGTATTACCTTCTTCATCTTCTTCAATACGCGCTTGTCCTATAGTAGTTTTCATAGAATATGAAGGATCAAAAACCTTTTCAAAAAACTCAGCAAAGCCCCCACCACCACCTACATCAGCGTACTGGCTTTCGCCCTGATCCTGAGTGGCATAGTCTTCATATTCTAAAACTTCTTTACCTGCCTCTTTAGCTCTGATTACACCCTTTCTTAAAGCACTTATCTCTTCTTGCTGTAAATTTTCTTCTGTTAAAGTTTCTTTACCTCCAAATATATCATATACAAACTGACGTACATTGGTAGGTAATAGAGGCTGCTCTTTTTTTGGAGGAGCTAGTAAAGAAGCTTGAGGCGGAGTAGCTTGTTTCTGCGCTACAACAGGCTCTGGTTTCTTTTCTATTACAGGCTCTGGTTTCTTTTCTATTACAGGGGCTTCTTTCTTTTCAGGTTCCATACCCATGAAAGATTGAGCTTGCTGCATTAAAGTTTGCTCCTGTTCAGGTACTACTATTCTAGCTCCTGCTCTAATCTTATCAGGATTTGCAATCTTATTAGTTCTTGCCAGTTCTTTTACTGTGGTTCCAAAAGTCTTAGCAATAGCGCCTAGCGTATCACCACTTTTAATTTCATACGAACTCATTTACACTGCTCCTTTCTTTAAAGCTTTAAGTACCTTACCACCAACCTTAAAGTTGTGGCGTACATCTTGAGGATCAAACTCAACAGCATTCTCTGTTTTGAACTGTCCGGGTTTAAATAAAATATAAGAATAAGCTTGGGAGGTTTCTACATCTGAAGGAGTATCAGCAGTGTTTAAATAGCGCACTGAATCAAACCCCTGATCTTCTAACATCTTTCTAAATGTAATATTAATATCAGCCTTCTTCATTTTCTTTACAAGTAAATCTTTTTCAGATTTAGTCATAGTATCTTCCCAAGCTTCAAAGTCTTGTATCTTCTCTAGTAATCTATCTTTAGCAGTGTTCCATTTCATAGCATTTAATTTAGGAGCTTGTAACATTACTGCTTCATTTAAGTTTGCCATTGTACTCTCTGTATCAAAAAGCGTAGCAGCATCTGAATACAAAGAAAAATTAGGGTCATCTAACTCTAAAGGATTCTTAACTTGTATGTACCCACGCATCATTGCAAGCGGAGGCGGTGTCTCTCCTGCCTCTGGTGGCTTTTTAAGTCTGTTAGAAAGCTGTCTAGATGTTAAGTAACTATCTTGATCAAACACATCCTCGTCGCCTTGCCTTCTAAATAACGCCATACGTTCTGCTTGCGGCTTAGTACCTACATGCAGTCCTGTTTCATTAGGCATACCTACTGCCTCTTCAAACTCATTAAAGAAGCCACTAGATACCGCCCGGTACTGTAGTTCTTTTTCTTTAGAAGCTGCGATATAAGCTTTCTTATTACCTGCACGTTCTTTAGGAGGGACTGTGTAGTCTACAGGTATTACTTTACCGTCCTCATCTATAGGTAGTGCGCGGTTAGGCATTTTGCTAAAGATCTTCCTAGCAAGCCTTCTTTCTTCAGGATCAAACTGACCAATCATTGCAGCAACATCTTCACTAGTAGCTACTTCATCTGCATTGGCTGCTATAGCTTTGAAATAATTTTCAAACTTAGATTCCCAATTAGTATTTATACTACGTGCGCCGATTGTGTCTAATTGATATTGAATTCTATTTGTAACATCTTGTAAATCTCCAGCATTTTGTTCTATAAACATATCTTCAATTGCATTAGCGTTATCAAACTCTGCTATTTGTTCTTTAGTATATCTTTGCTTACTGTATTTTTCAGCGGCACCTTCTTCGTCTTTCATATATCCAGCAAAGTTAGGGTAGTCGGCTGCTAAATCTTCTACACTTAGATCGTGCTTTTCATCTATTAAAGAAGTTGTCCTTGAAAATAAATACTCCATAAACTCTGGATCTTCTAAAGTTGAAGGGGTGTCAGGATCAGGAAAAGTATAATCTTCTTCCATTTGTTTAGCTACTTTTATAGCGCCTTCTGTAGAAACTTTTAAGTTGTTATTGCTTGTAGCAGTTAAAATATTATCAGCCATAGCCGTTACAAAAGGAGTAAGAGTTTTAGATACTGCTTTACTAAGACCACCTATGACATATCTTTTTCTTTCAGTCCTATCTTCTTCATCAATAAAAGCTTCACCGGCTTGAGAGTCATAAGGTCTGCCTGTCATTTTATCTATACGTTGATCAGGTTCATCGCTAGTTTGAGCTATATTTACTTCTCCACCCTTATCAAAAGGCGCTCTTTTTTCTTTCTTTCCTAGATCTCTCCAAAATTTATCATACTCACTCTTTGTATCTTCTCCAAAGGCAAATTTCAATGCGCCATAAAAAGGCATACGCCCTCCAACTACAGGGCCTAACTTACCATAAGATATAAAACGGGAAGCATCACTACCAAAAGGCCCTGCTAAAGTAGCCGCTGTTGTGGCTATGTTACCAGTAGCCTCAAAAGTTTTATTTGTTCTTTGCGCTAAGTCTATTAAAATACCTGCTCCGCCCCACCTAGCTACGCCTTCAGCGGTTATCTCAGCAGCATTTTTATCAGCCATAGAGTCTGAATTACGAGTGTAGTTTAAACCAATAGCAGCCCCTGTCATTACTAAAGCAGCCGCTAAAGTATTGGCTGCTTCAATAGGGTTATCAGTAGGACTAGAAATACCTCTTGCAAAATCTTTTAATACCACGTTAGTAAACGCAGCGGGATAGCCCATAAGTTCTCCAAGAATAGCTTTCTTAGGATCTCCTAACCATGTAGGTTTAATAGCTGCTCTAGGGTTGGTGTCTAGTACAATTCTTCCTGTGTACCTCGACGCTGCTCTTTTTATATCTTTATAAAAAGGATCTTGTTTATTTATCTCTCCTCCGTTCCTACTTAAATAAGCAAGCCCTGCATCTACGTCTATATTTAACTCAGCCAGTTGATTACGCATCATTTTTATTCTTTTACTATCTGGAAGAGTACCATTATTTTTTATAGCTGTTAAGTTTTTTTGAACTAAAGATTTACCAACATTATATGCAGCAAGCTGAACTGTTTTAGTCCATGCATCTAATCCGATACCTTTAAAGAATACTCTATTTATTTTTTTAAAACCATGTCCTGCAATAGTAGAATCTCCTAACCTATCAGCAGCGGAAACAGAAGCATTTTCTAAGAACATAAAGGCTTCACGCATTTCAGAAAATATCTCAGGGTCACTAAGCCCTTCTTCACCAAGCTTCCTGCGTATATTAGTAGTAATATATTCTGTACCTTGAGCAAGTGCCTGACCAAAACCTTTAATACCTCCTCCCACACCTCCTTTTTGAATAAGTAGCAGTGCTTCAGTTAAACTAGATATTGTAGCTAAGGGTAATGTAGATAGCCTAACAGCCGTAGTGTAAGTGTCTCTAGCAAACTGCGCTTTAGGGCCGAAATCTTCTAGCCCTTCACCAGTTATGCTTTTATACAGCCCTCGTATATCATTACCGTCCCCCTTACTAAAAGTATTACCTGCCGCTTCTACTTCATCTTGAATGCGCTTTACATATTTAGCATCAAACTCTTCCAAAGAATTAACACCTAAGACTTTCTTTTTAGTGTAGGAGTTTGCGCTTTGAGTAATGTACTGAAAAAGAACATTTTCAATATCATTGTCTAAAAACTCTTCGTATTTATTATCGTCTGTAATATTAGAAAACTTACGGCCTGTAAAAAAAGAATTACCTGCAACATGTGTAGACCCTGAAGGCCCTAAGTCATCTGTATTCTTTTTAAGCATACCTTCAATAATTAAAGAAGCTTCTGCCATATCAGCAGCTTCACCATCTTCTATAAGAAGTTTTGCAAATTTATTAGGGCCTTGACCCGCCTTGTCTTTTCTTTTGTTAGGAGATGTTAAATAACGTGTGCCATAGTAATCTTTCATTAAAGCACTTCTATTCCACAGACGCGGAAAGTAATCTTCAGGAATTAAATCTCCTTCAAATCCTACTTCTTTATTTTTTTCTATTACAGCATCTAAAACATTGCGTCTAATTAAACTAGCGGCTCTATTAACATCTTCTGATTGAGAGCGCGTGCCACGCAAAGCCCTAGTAATTTCTTTATTAAAAGTATCTTTTAAGTTTCCCTGTGCAGCATATCTTACTCCATTTATAGCTTCTACTAAAGGAGCGTACAAAGAACCAGCATAGTCCTTCCAAGTTTCATTGTAATCCATGCCTGTCTGTTTAGTTTTACTAGTATAAGTATCTCCCGCATCATAGCGAATAGTTGCTGCAAGCTCTTGAGAAGTTTCAGATTCTTTAAATTTAGTGAGAACTTTTGTAGCTCTACCATAAAAAACTTTACCGTGAATAGTTTGTGTTTTCTTTAAGAGAACTGCTCTAGCTGTGTCAGGAGAAATAACTCCTTGCTGCACTTGATTTATTGTGTCAGCCACTTCTGCTACTGTAGCATCTCCTCCACCAATTTTAGCTGTGAAAGCCCGTGCTTGCTTAACTATTGTTTCAGGGACTTCTTCTGTGCCAGCTTCTTGCGCCATAATAGTTAAAGCATCCATAGCTTTTTCTATATTTGCAGGAACGGGGGCGGCTCCTTTTTTTCTAGTAGCCATATAATTACTAAAAGAAGCAATAGCATACTCTCTACGTTGTTTAGGTGCATTTAAATTATAAAGCACTTCTCCTACTTCTTCAATTAAAGAGTCATCCATATCATCTATGTTTGGAAGATCTCTGTTAGCTTCGTAATCAAATAAAACTTCTTCTAAGTTTAAACGATCAATGTCATACTGCTCTGCTATTTCATCTATTTGAGCATCACTTACAAAACCACCGTATAGACGATCTTCTTTTTCTTGACGCGCCAATTCTTTAGAAGACTCTCTAGACTTTTTAGCATTAAACTTAGCAGTTTTAGTAGCTGATTCTTCAGTAGGAGTTACACTAGCCAGTAATTCTTCTACGTCATCTTTAAAAGCTAAGTCAACGCCTTCTACTTCTTCTAAGTCTAACTCAGCCTGTAGCGGAGCGCCTGTTTCGTTAGCAATATTTTGCTCTACAGTAATTTCATCTACTGCTGAATTAGTATTCTTATCTTTTAATTTACTATTAAAAATATTGTCGTAGCCCCTGCCTATAACTTTAACCCCCGCCTCTAGGACTTCTGGCGCATATCTACCCGCCACTGCACCCAGCCCTAAACCCGTGCCTACAGCTATAGCAGACTGCACACCATCAAACTCTTTTTGTATATCCGCAGCTAAATTAACAGACTGCCCAGCAGCATCACTAAGACCAGCCCATCCTGCACCAGCTACTGCCGCTTTTATAGTTGCTGGATTACGACTCTGACTAGCCACCATATTTAGAGCAGTTTTTTTAACTCCTTCTTTTGCAGCCAAAGCAGCTTTAGCAGACATAGAAATAGTAGGGCCACCAAACATCATAGTCATGGCGGTCAAAGGATCACCCATAAAATTACCTGCATTTTCAGAAAAAGCATCTAAATTTTCTAAGATCCCTGAAGGGTCAGTATTTTCCCAATCTTGCGCTATCCTTCTATAAGCTGCTTTTATTTCTTCAGGAGCATCCTCCAGTATTTGAGCCGTTCCAAAGCCACTAAGAGTTGACCAATCATCTTTTCTTAAACGACTAACCGCTCTTTCTTGAGGATCTGATAAGCCTAACCGATCATATAAATCATCACTAGAGTCATCTGTAAAACTCATTCCTAATAAGCGGGAACTGATTGTTTCATTTTCTAGCATATAAGAGTAGTAGTCTTCTAGATCATCCGCCCTCCTAGATTTAAAATCTGATACTGAAAACTCAGTAGATGCTGCTGCTTCAGGAGTAGTTAAAGAAGGTGCCTCAGACATATGCTTGCTAAACGCATCGGGATCTGTGAAGTCTATTTTTGGTGCTTTAATTTCAGCCATGAATTATATTCCTATGGGACTCTTTGAAGAAGATCGTGTACAGAATAAGTGTTTCCATTTTTATCTGGTATAATAGGTTTAAATAAGTGATCATAAGCAGGGTCATCTTGATAAACATTAAAAGCTTGCAAGTAAGCAGTTAAAGTTTTCTTATCACTTTGAAGTCTATTTAATTCTTCAAACAGCGCAGTACTTGTAGCCACATCTAAAATATACTGGGCATCTACATTAGCAGAGCCTGATTTTTTTATACTTCCAATAGACTCTAGTATTTCTAAAGAGGTAGGTTTAGCTTGTTTTACACTTTGAGAAAATTCAAAATTATCTTCCGCTACTCCTAGCGGGTTATCAATAAATGCACCCCCTTCAGCCATGCGCGACATATCATTTAAAACAATATGCTGACTAATAGTTGTAGAAAGATCTTTAGAATTATTTTTATACTTAGTAGTTTCTGTAGCAGCTTGAATTTGAGCAGCGTTAAACACCATGTTTCCATAGGCTGCTTCATACAAAGAAGCTACAAGATCCTCATTACTTGCTTCGGTATCTCTAAGTACATACTCAGCATACCCATCACTAAAATCATTAAAGTCTATACCTAGTCCGCTCTGATATGTAGCTAAGTTTTGCCTAAAGTTTTCTGCTATAGCAAGAGATTCTGCTTTTGTTACACTAGAGCTACCCGCAAGGGCTGGCCCTAAAGCTACATCTTTAGTAGTGGGCACTCCCACAGGGTTATCATAAATATCGTATTGTTGAGAAATAACTCTGTCGTATCTCATACCATTTATTACTACTTGAGTAGAAGTTTTTTTAGGTATTGTTTGTTTAGCCAGCTCAGGGATAGGTTCGTTAGGTGTAAAAGTTGTTCTTTTATTCCCCCAATCGTCTTCTTTAGTTGTTTCCGTACCTTCAACTGTAAACTCTTTACCAAATCTTTTAATAGTTTTAATTGTATCTTCTGTATTTGTAACTGTAAAATTAGCATCAGTAATCTTGTATTGTTCCATAGACTTCGCAATTTTCTGTGCATCACCTACAGGTACTCCGCTGTATAGAGCCTGTCTAGCAGCTTGTAAAGCATCTACATCTTTAATATATCTACTGCTAATTAAAGATGTTTCAATAGATGTTTGCAGGGCGGGTTCACTTTTACCTTTAAACATACCAGCTATTGATTTACCCAAGGCTCCTAAAGGAGAATCAGCAATACCATCATTAACTTTAATAAAGTTATCAAAAGCTGTTGAATCATCACCTACCCTATAAGCAGCTTCTCTAGCAGTTTTAAAAGTAGTCGTGTTAGCTTTAGCCCAAGCATCAGCTTGCTCATAAGCGTAAGCATCTATACCAGCTTTAGTGTAATTTTTTTCATTAGGCATTGCCCGTGCAAGCTGGGCTTTAAATTGAGGTAAAGCTTTGTCACGTAAATACCCTTGCACACCTTGAGCATGTGCATCAGCTAGTTCGCCTTCTTTTATAAGCGCAATACTTTGAGATACTCCTGCGTTGTATTTAGCTCTAGCAGCCATGATAGGCTCTCTTTGCATAAAGCCATTAGCTTTCTTTTGAGCATCTGTCATTAAAGCTTTACCCAGCAAAGCCCCACCGAACCCTAGTATTTCTTGATTTTGCAACTGTCTAGCTTGCTTCTTACGAGAAGAGTCCCTAGCAGCAATATTTTCTCTCTGCTTACCTAGCAAAGATTCTCCTAAATCTTCAATCATTTATTGCTCCCTGCTTAATAAACTCGGTGCCGCTACTGGTTCTTCCATTAGAGGTTCTTCTAGCGGTTCTTCTACTGGAGGCCCTTCATCGGGTAGTGGTAGAGCCTCTATTTGCTGTTGCATTTCAGGAGGTAATGGAATAGTACTAGTGCGTTTAGCTTCTTGAAGCTTTTTAAGTATCTCATACTCAGCACTGTTCTCATCTAAATCTTCTTCTTCACCAGCACTACCATCAATAGTAAACTCAATATCTGCACGTTCACACAAAGCCATAAGTATGTATACAGTAGGCTCAATCAGTAGCATCATCAAGTCTGGATTCCACTTACCTTCATTGAAGCCTGAGAAAGTCAACATCTTAGCAACATCCATTAAAGGAGTGCCTTGAATAATAACCTCCATAAACTGCATGTAGTTTTCTTCGTCTGTTAATTTTTCAAACAAGAATTCAGTAGCATCTTTCACCGTGGTGAACTGTGGAGGCTTTTCAGCAGGTAAAGGCGTAGCAGGGTCATTAGTTAAAGACTCACCCGGAGTAGCCCTGTTCATAGTACTTTTAATATAGTCTGTATTAATTGCTTGCATTATCTTCCTCCAAGAGCACCCGGAAAGGCCATCCTTTGATTATACACATTACCATAGTTTAAGAAATCCATGCTTACTGCACCTGCTCCGTAGTTACCAGCATTTAATATCTGAGTAGCGTCTATAGCACGGAAGTCATACATAGGCAGTACATCCGCCACGTATCCGGGCCTTGAGGGGCCTTGCTGTACTTCTTCAGGTGTAACCGCTGACATTATACTTTGAACCATAGGAAGCCCCTGAGTTAAAGGCTTGTCTAATGCAGATGTAAACTTACCTGTAAGTTCATTTCTTACATTAGTTCCTAGTCTACTCAGTAAGCTAGGATCTGGCGTAGTAATACCAGTAGTAGCTGTGTCACTTAAAACTTTACTTGCGTCTTCTAGTGCTTTATTGTAAGCAGTATCGGGTGTAAATGAAGACTTAAAATCTGGTTGAGCAAAAGGATCTTTAGTAAATAAGCCCTCTGTTTGTGGCCCCACGCCGCCCTCTATTGGTACTGATTCAAAAGCAGATTCAACTGTAGGTATTTCAAAAGGTTTAGCAGTACTAAAATCTACAGGCTTAGTAAAGTCTGTACCAAAGTCTAGCTGCTCTCCAGTAGGCTTAAAGTTTAAATTGTTAACTTGAGTGGTGTCTATCTTAGTTCCAAAAGGATCATCTATAAAATCTGTTACACTTGAAGTAGTGTCTGCCGCTTGAGATAAAATAGTATCCATGTCAGGTGCAATCTTACTATAGTCTAAATTAATACTTTGATTAGATTCGACTAAGCTTTTAAAGTTAGTTTCAGAGATTCTAATATCTGGATTTAATTTAGATAGCTCCTCAGGCGATAGCCCTACGCTTTTACTAAAGTCTTCTAAAGATCCTGTGTTTTTACCTAAAGTAATATTATCTTTAAAGGGGTTCATAATATTCTTAGCGTCCATTGTAATGCCTTCCATTACACTGTCTTTACCAAAGAAATTAGCAGAAGCTCCTTCAATGTTAATACCGGGAATCTTGTTTAAAGCAGTCTTACCAAACTCCATAAGTCCACTAGTAACAGTTTTAAAAGCATTAACACCTGTTTGTACAAAGCCGTGAGCAGCTTTTAACACTGTCCCGGCACCTTTAACTATAGCCCCCATTGCACCGCTCATGCCTTGGAAGGCTCCAGTAAGTGCAGACATGTTACCTGCCATAGCTCCAAAGCCTTTCATTAAGGCTCCTCCTATTCCCGGCAAAATAAACATCATAGCAAGCTGTCCGACAATACCTAGCTTGCCCATGAACTTACCAAATTTCTTAAAGCCTTTCTTGATTCCTCTACCAATCTTTCTAAAAACTTTACCTACGCCTTTAAATATTTTCTTTAAAAAGCCCACTATGAATTACCTCCCATTACTCCGCCTACCAGAGCAAATAAATTATTAACGCCTGTTGTTGTAGTAGCTGCTCCAGTAGCTGTCTCATTAGCTAAAGCTGTGGCATACAAAGTTGTTTGTCGCTGCTGATTATTTTCATATGATGTCCTTACATATGCTGCCTCGTCTCTAAGAGTCTGCCAAATAAAAGCTTGCTCTGCTGAATCCATTTGAAAAACTTGTTGAGCATTAAGCATATTAGAAGCATTAGTAGCTGCGGTATCAATTGTATTAGCTTTTCTACGCCACTCTACATTAGACTGCTCAACAGCTTGCGCGTTAGCAGCATTCCAAGTATCTCTTTGAAGACTCATCTGCTCATTAAATTGATCAGCATTTAAAGTTAACTGACTATTAAACTTAGATACATCGGTAGCGTTTTGAGCATTGATAGCCGAAGCTCTATTTTTTTCAGTAGCATTAAATGTAGACATTGAATTAGCTTGACTAGCATTGAACTGATTCATAGCCGCTTCTGTAGAAGCTAAAAATTGATTAACTTGATTTTCTGAAGTAGCGTTAAATTGTAATGCAGCATTGGCAGCACCTTGATCCGAAAGTATTCTTTGCTGCTTGGCTTGTTGATCAAACATAATAGCTTGTTGTTCATTATTTAAATTAGCCATGTCCATCTGTAAAAAGTTTTGAGCATTAGACACAGCTATCTTAGTCCTTTGATCTACTGTAGCTAAGTCCAACGAAGCCATAGCTGTAGCGTTTTGAAGCGTAGCCTGTTGTGCATTGTTTAAGTCTGCAAGAACTAAAGTCTGCATAGCTTTACTATTAGCTAACTGAACTTGCTGCGCGGCATTAAACTTAGTTAAGTCTACATTAGCAACCATAGAAGCATTTTGAATAGCTCTTTGTTGATCTACATTTAATTGAGCTTGGTTCATATCAGCAGCAATCTTAGCTGCCGTAAGATTAGTCTGCATGTTTTTATTTAAGTTAGCTAACTCAGTCTGCTGTGCTGCACTAAGGTTTTCAGAACCTGCTTGATTCTGGGCAGAAAGATTAGCAAGTCTCATCTGCTGTTCATTAGTTAAATTAGCAAGATTCATCTGCTGTTGAAACCCTGCATTCTTTGCAAGGAAGTCAGCAGCTACCTGCATTTCTACAAGACGCTCTTGATTCTCAGCAGTCATATTTTCACGCTGAGTAGAATCTTCAATCTGCAAGTTAGCTAGTTCCATCTGCTGCTCATTACCTAAGTTCTGAGCGTTAGAAGCTTGCTGTTGTTGTGCATTCAATACAGCAGCTTGTTGCTGATTCTGAAGATTCTGAGTGCGTGTCTGCTGTTGCATCTGTGCAGAAGTCATAACAGCTTGTTGATTGTTTTGACTTTGCAAAACTTTCATCTGTTGAGCCATCTGCGCTGACTGTGACTCAGCACCTTGCCTATTAGTAAGATTAGCCATGCGTCTTTGCATATCTAGTGTAGACTGCTGTAAGTTGGCTTGCTGCTCATTAGATAAGTTTTGGGCTGCGCGGGTCTGCAAAGCTTGGGCATTACTCTGCGCCATTGGTAAAGCACTTTGTATAATAGAGTTAAACAAAGCATCACGCCCCACTGTAGAAGTAGATAAGCCTCTCTTGGCTAAGTTAGCCTCAACAGCAGCTACAGCAGGTCTAGCCCACAAAGGAATCTCACCGTCTTCCATACCACCTAATAAAGTATCCATCTGAGAAGATACTAAAGCTTCTGTAGGCAAAGCGGCTACTGCTGCTCTAACCTCAACAGGTTGCTCATCTAATTGTGCTGTAACCGAAGCAGGGTCTTCTACAATAGAAGCAGTTATTTCTGGAGGAAGATTACCTACTGCGGCTACCATAGAGGCTGCACCACCTTTAGCGGCTGTACCTGTTACTGTACGTCTCTGTGCAGCATCATAGCCTACAGTATCAATAATCTTAGCCGCTTGACCGTCATCTGCTGCACTACCTAAAATAGCTCTTCTTGTCTTTGCTTCTGCATCTTTAGTAGGAGATACAGCAGCGGTTTTACCTGTTACTTCTCCTACAAAAGCAGAGGGGTCTATTTTAAAATCAGACTCTTTAGCAAGAGTGCTTTCCTTTTGAGCGGCTGTAGTAGTTTGACCAACAGCCCTTTCACTTAAATCACCTACTTCAGTAACTTTTGCTATTGCTTCAGGACTTAAAGAACCTTCAGCGGCCTTAGTAGCTGCTAATTCTTTTGCCTGTACTGAAGTATACCCAGCAGCTTCAAAGTCTTTCGGGCTAGTAGCTGCTGTTAAAGTTGCATCAGTAGTAGTTGCTACACCTGCGGTTGCTCCTGTAGCTGTGACATCTGTATTATCTGCTAGTTTTTGTATATCCGAATCGGCTGTCTGCATATTTTCAGTTCTGAGATTAGCCACTGTAGATGCGGTAGGAGCATCAGGACTCTCAGCATCAATAGATATTGAAGGAGCACCCTTAACTAATTTATTATTCACATACCTAGTAGACTGTGAAGTTGTCATAGTACCGGCACCTTCGCCAGCCGGGTTAGTTACAACAGGCTGCACTGTTGAGGCAGTAGACGTAGGCTGCTGTTGCTGCCCACCAGTGTCGGAACCCGGCCCACCTTGAGGCTCATCTTGACGCTGTTTCCCATCCTGATAATAATTAGTGCCTTTTCTTCCCGCCATTGTTTGTTCCTCGTCTCTATTCATTTCTGACTGTATTTCAGATGTTACAGGATCACTTTTCTCCATGCCTCCAGACATAGAAACCCCTAAAGTAGAATAAGGATTTACTGAACTTTTTTGACCAGCTAAAGAATACTGTCCTTGAAAATTAGCATTGTTTGTTCTAAAATTTTCAGCTACTCTACCTACACCCCGACCCACAGCGGCAGCAGCGTCTCTTATTCCGCTTATCCCTGTCATATCCATAGCTCTTTGTGCTAAAGATTTATCATCAGGTTTTTTTCTTGTGCTTATATCATCAGATCTACTTGAACCTCCCCTAGCCACGCTTCCAATAAAAAAATCTTTACGTTTATTCTTCAAAGCCTTTAAAGTCTTCTTAGTATTACGATTAGCTCTTTTCTTACTCATTTGTTATCCTAGTAAATGTGTACTAAAAATAGTAAT
>Ga0315320_10003207_pt1 | contig 13464 bp, 8 predicted proteins | sample M140m21515metaG_FD_203458 | JGI IMG/M metagenome (GOLD analysis project Ga0315320, IMG submission 203458) | Ammonia-oxidizing marine archaeal communities from Monterey Bay, California, United States - M1 40m 21515 | ecosystem: Environmental > Aquatic > Marine > Coastal | place: USA: California...
AGGCCCGCAGCATCCCAAGCCTCGGCAATCAGCTTGGTACCGCTTAAGACAGGGTCTGTTTCGATATCCCAAAGAATCGGTGGGTTCGCTTCGGGGTTGCCGTAGATGTCTCGGGATAGCACCGACGCCAGGTCAAATCGAAAGCCATCCACGTGCATTTCTTCGACCCAGTAACGAAGACTCGACAAAATCATCCGTCGAACGATGGCATGATTCCCGTTGAGTGTGTTGCCGCAACCACTGAAGTTGGCGTAACGACTGCGTTTTGGTTCCGCGTCTGTTAGATCCTGTTGAATGTAGTACGCCGAATTTTCCAGGCCCTTGAAGCAGAAGGTGGGGCCTATCTCATTACCTTCTGCTGTGTGGTTGTAGACCACATCCAGAATCACCTCGATTCCTGCACGGTGTAACGTTTTGACCATGTCTCGGAATTCGTCCAAGACGCCCAGAGGGTCAGCCGTTGCTGCATAAGACGCATGCGGAGCAAATAAGGATACGGGGTTGTAGCCCCAGTAGTTGCTAAGACCGGGAGGAGCTTCCTGAGGATCAAATTGAAACACCGGCAGTAGTTCGACCGCTGTGATACCAAGGTTCTGCAGGTACGGGATTTTTTCGATCAAACCCGAATAGGTGCCGCGTTTTTCGCCGCTGACGGCAGACGACGGATGCTGGGTAAACCCGCGCACATGCATTTCGTAAATGATGGTCTTGTTGAACGGGTGACACAGTTGAGTATCACCTTCCCAGTCGTATTGTGATACATCCGTCACAACACTTTTCATGGCGTGCGGGGTGTTATCGCCGGGTTTGGCACCTGCTTCCCGGTCAAATTGTTCTGGAATGGCAATCGCCCGGCCGTAGGGATCCAGAAGCATCTTCTCACCATCAAAACGCATCCCGTGCTCCGGTAGAAAAGGGCCTTGAGCACGATAAGCATAGATTTGGCCCGGCTTCAGTCCGTCGACATGGACATGCCAATAGTGAAATGTCTGGTGAGTTCGTGCATCGAGTTTGATCGTCGTTGCGGGTGTGGTGTCATTCACATCATCAAACAGCAGCAATTCCATGCCATTGCAGTTCTTTGAGTGAACGCTGAAATTGACACCTGTAGGTGTGATGCTGGCGCCGAGGGGATAAGTCGTGCCGGTTCCAATTGCGGGCATGGGGTTCGCTGATGGGCTGCTAGATAAGGGAAGGTTGCTACGTGTTGAGTGTCGTGGCCCGTCGTTGGCAATGCTTGGAACAAATGCGAAAAATAAAAAACGCTGTTCTGCTTTGATTCGCCGTGTCTGCTTGTCCCAAGGGGATCGAGCGCAGTATCCTGCTGTCTCTGTTCACGCGTGATTGTCGGCTTGGCTGCCGACCGTTTGAATCGACATCCCCATGGCTGGTACACCGGTATGCTGTTGATCGCGACCGATGAAGCAGGTTACGGCCCCAAATTGGGTCCGCTTATCATCACGGGTACAGCATGGGAAGTGCAAGGTCACCCTGACCGAGATTCCCTCGACCGTCTATTTCAGCCACTACGTGAACCTCACCTCTGTGGTGAAATATCGGTCGTTGTCGATGATTCAAAAGCGGTATTTAAACCATCAAGTGGGTTGGCTGGCTTACACGCAGTTGTCAGTGCTTGCATGCATTGGTGCAAAAGGCCCGAGAATTCTTTGCTGCCTGCCTTGCCATGGTTGGCCGGTATGGATTTGGAATCGATTCGCAGCACACCTTGGCTGGAGATGCAGGACCACGACGAACCTTGGGTAACGGCAAGTGAGACAAAGGAGTGCTTGGAAAGTTGGCAATCGACCGGACTCAAGTTGGTGGGGGTCAGCTCGCGAGTGATCACAGCCAAGGCGTTCAATGAGTTCTGTGCAGGGGGGGCCAATAAGGCGGATCTGCTCTCTCAGACCACCTTGAATCTTGTGAAAACCCTGCTGGCCGAGCATCAGGGCAGTTCTGATTTTGTTGACGTCTACTGTGATCGCCATGGAGGACGTCGATATTATGCTGGGGTGTTGCAGCATGTCTTTGCTGAGCATCTTGCTCAGGTACATTCTGAAACTGCAAAAGAGAGTTCGTATCTGTTGACTGGGGGCGGCCCTGACGTGTCGGTTCGGTTCACTGTCAAAGGCGACCGGTTCTCACCCGTTGCCTTGGCTTCGATGCATGCCAAGTATCTTCGTGAGAGGTGCATGCAGGCGTTCAACCATTATTTTGCTGATCGTCACGTCGGCCAGTTGAAACCGACGGCCGGATATCCTGCCGATGCTGATCGCTATTTGGCAGCCATTGTGGAAGTGGTTGCTCGCGAGAAGATTAAGCAAGAGCATCTCGTCCGCGACCGCTGAAACCGTTGAAAAAGCTGAGAAGCTTGGCGATGAGGAAAATCCTCAAACGGATATTCAACTGTTGGACGTAACGTTTGTTGGTTGGGGAGGTCAGGGGCACCATTACGGGAAACGCATCATCGAGATGCGCGCTGGGTGTGTCACCGCCTATCTTTTACTGCGGAATGGTTCTGGCAACATTATGCCTGTGGTAGGCAAGAATCGATTTCAATGTGATCATAGTTTTAATCCCAATCGTGCCTGTGTTTCTTTAACGCACTTTGAACAGGTTTCGTAGGGGGATGCGAACAGAGTGCCCTGTGTGCAATACCAGTGTTGGTCAAGCAGGGCTGGTTTAACACCGCGTCAAGATTGTTTAGCTTTGTGATAGCAAGGCAGCCAGTCGCATGTAAAAGTTAGAGAACACGCGAGTGAATTCATCTGAATTGAAATCGTTGGTAGAGGTCGCCTATGATGCCGACCTGACGCAACAATGCGGCACCGTGTTGGTTGATGCGCTCACAGAGCACTTGGCGCATGTGCAAAGCGGGCAAGGACTTGTTCAGCGATGGCGGGATCCAGAGGAAAATATTTCCGAGGCTATCCGTTGGCTTGAGGCAGCAGAATTCTCGGATAGTTCCAAAGTTGTGTCCAAGTTTCAAGAGCTTGTGCAACTCAGCCTGAACCGAGGGCAGAACCTGAATCACCCGCGTTGCGTCGGGCACCAAGTACCGGCACCATTGCCACTTGTTGGCTTGTTTGATGCCGTTACGACCATGACGAATCAGGTTCAGGGCGTTTACGAAATGGGGCCGTGGGGGATCGCCGCAGAGAGAGCAGTGATCGATCAGATTGGAAGGCAGCTTGGATACCAGGACGATGATTTTGGCGGGTTGGTCACGTCGGGTGGCAGTCTTGGAAACCTCACGGCGTTATTGGCAGCTCGAAATGTGGCATGCCCGTGGATCTGGGACGAGGGAAATCGTCCAAAACTCTCCAGTGAAGACCTGTTGAGCAGCGATTCACACGGGGGCAAGTCTGTTCTGGATCAACCTGCGAGTCGTCCGGAAGTAAACTCGCCGTCCGCCGAAATTGTGCGTCGACCCCAAATGCCCGTGCTGATCGTGCAAGGCGATGCTCATTACTGCATTGACCGTGCTGCTGGCGTCATGGGAATAGGGCAGTCACAGGTACTGCGTGTTCCGTTGGATGGGTATCGCCGCATGGACGTTGCTGCCTTGGAGCAGATGTTGGCAGATTTGACGGCACAGCACGTTCCTGTCATTGCCGTGGTTGCGGTGGCATGTAGCACTGCCGTGGGGGCATTTGATCCGCTTGACGCCATCGCGGATGTTTGTGAACGGCATCAGGTATGGTTGCATGTCGATGCTGCTCACGGTGGGGCTGTTTGTCTTAGTCAAAAACACCGCCACCTCGTGAAAGGACTGGAGCGGGCCGACAGCGTTGTGTTTGACGCCCACAAAATGATGTTTGTGCCCGCCGTTTGTGCATTGGTGTTCTACCGCAACAAGCAAAACCGATTCCGTGCCTTTGAGCAAAAAGCACCGTATTTGTTTGATCCTTCCGCACCCGACATGTCTGAATATGACAATGGTGTCGTGACCTTTGAATGCACGAAGCGATCCGCTGCACTCGGTCTTTGGGGAGCATTGAGTATCTTTGGTTTTGAACTGTTCGAGCAGTTGGTTGATCGAGTGTTCCTCGTCGCTCAGCAATTGTTTGAGTTGCTCGATGACGCAAACGAGTTTGAGGTTGTGGGGGCACCTCAAGCAAACATCGTGGTGTTCCGGTATTTCCCCGAGGGAGTGCAACGCGATGGAAATCTGGCGAGTGATGCTTGCAAATCCAAAGTGAGCCAACTGCAGTTGCGATTACGTCGGGCGATGTTGGAGTCTGGATTTGGATACCTAACTCAGACATCACTTCACGACGGTATTTACCTGCGGTGCACGATCATGAACCCGCTGACTGATGAGTCGCATTTAGCGGAACTGACGGCTGAGTTGCGTCGCATCGGCCCAAGTCTCTGGTCTGAGCTTCGGTGAACCAATTCCAGACAGTTAGGCTGACTCTGACGCAGTGACTTGTTTCCGGGGAACTGCCCAGACTGGTGACGCAGCGTTTGGATTTGCTTCTGCGATGCCTACACAGGGACGGCCGATGGTCCCGCGTTCAGGCACCCGCAACCTTAGGCACTGGCAACCTTAGGCACCCGCAACGCTAGGCACCCGCAACGCTAGGCACCCGCAACGCTAGGCACCCTTTGGGCGGAAAGCAACAAACCGACTCTCGTTGGTGGTCAGTCGCGGTCCCTCGATCAAGTCAATGCAGTACGGGATTGCTGGAAAGACAGCATCCAAACACTCGCTGATTGCCTTTGGCTTGCCGGGTAGATTTACAATCAATGAGTTGCCTCGGATTCCGGCGGTTTGGCGCGAGAGAATGGCGGTGGGAACTTTTTCGAGTGAAACCTTGCGCATCAGCTCGCCAAATCCGTGCATCATTTTTTCTGAAACGGCCTCGGTAGCCTCTGGGGTGACGTCGCGAAGTGCAGGTCCGGTGCCACCAGTGGTAACAACCAGACAACACTTTTCTTTGTCGCACAACTCCCTCAAAGTGGTCTCGATCAAATTCTGGTCATCAGAAATCACTTGGGGCACGGGGGTCCAAGGGCTGGTCAGGACCTCGTTCAGATAGCTGGCGATGGCGGGGCCACCCAGGTCTTCGTACTCACCGCGACTGGCGCGATCCGATACGGTTACGACACCGATCTTTGCCGCGATCATGCCAGTATTTCCTTCACAACGCGGGGTGACTCGACTCCAGTGAGCTTTGCATCGAGACCCTGGTGCTTCACTGTGAAACGCTCATGGTCGATTCCAAGCGTGTGCAGGATGGTGGCATTGAAGTCGTTGATGTGTACGGGATCTTCTACAATGTTGTACGAGTAATCATCGGTCTTGCCGTAGTCGAACCCCTGCTTGAATCCACCACCGGCAACCCATGTGCTGAAACATCGCCCATGGTGATCACGGCCATGGCTGGTTTCGGTTAATTTGCCTTGGCTGTAGATTGTTCTTCCGAACTCACCACCAAAGATCACCACCGTGTCTTCCAGCATGCCTCGTTGTTTAAGATCTTTGACGAGAGCAACAGCGGGCTGATCCACGCTCTTGCAATTTGTTGTCAGTTCTTTGGGCAGATTGCCGTGCTGATCCCAACCACGATGAAACAGTTGTACAAATGGCACTCCCCGTTCCGCGAGACGCCTGGCAATGATGCAGTTGGCTGCAAACGTACCGGGCTTCTTTGAGTCATCGCCATAAAGTTTGTAGGTGTCCTCGCTTTCGCTGGACAGATCCATCAGATCCGGTACTGACGTCTGCATGCGATAAGCCATTTCATACTGAGCAATCCGAGTTTGGATCTCTGGGTCTCCAACGTCGTTGAAACGCGTAGCATTGAGTTCTGCGATACCGTCGAGCATTTGCCGCCGTGTTTCAGGATCGATGCCGTTCGGGTTGTTCAGGTACAGTACAGGATCTTCGCCACTGCGGAATTGGACGCCCTGATGCTTGGACGGCAGAAATCCGGATCCCCACAATCGCGAAAATAGTGCTTGGCCTGCTTTTGCACCACGAGAAATCATGGTGACGTAGGCAGGAAGATTCTCGTTTTCGCTACCCAATCCATAACTGAGCCAGGAACCCATGCTTGGGCGGCCCAGTTGTTGTGTGCCCGTATTGATGTACGTCATCGCCGGGTCGTGATTGACAGCCTCGGTGTTCATCGTGCGAACGATTGTCATTTCGTCGACGATCGACGCAGTGTGGGGCAGCAATTCGCTGTTCACCCACGTGCCGCGTTCTCCATACTGCTTGAATTTGAACATGGGTGAGACGCACGGAAACGTTTTTTGCCCGCTGGACATTCCAGTGAGACGCTGGCCGTTGCGGATGGAGTCAGGTAGTTCAGTACCGTGAAGCTTTTCCATCGCTGGCTTGTAGTCGAACATGTCAATGTGACTGGGACCGCCTGCCAAAAACAAGTAAATGACGCGTTTCGCAGTGCCAGGAAAGTGAGGCAGTTCCGCCAAGCCTGGGTTTGCACTTGAACGTGGACCGGGAGCCCCATTGGCCTGGGGCGATCCAGCAAGCAGAGTAGAAAGTGCTGCAGCACCAAGGCAACCGCGGCCGCGATGCAGCAGTTGCCGACGCGTCATCTGCAATTCATATTCTTGGATCGGATTCATCGGTTTCAATGTTCGTTGAGGGCTATTCACGCGTAAGTGTTTCATCAAGATTCAAGAGACTGCTGGACACGATGGTCCAAGCGGCATGCTCGTTCAGAGGTAGCGATTCATCTCGCTTCGCTTCTCCAACTGCAAGCAGCTCTTGTGCTGCCTCGGGCGTATCAGAGTACTTCTTGGATGCTGCAACGAAAATCCGTTGCAGCACTTCTATTTCCGTGGGTGTGGGGTAGCGTGATGTTGCCAGGCGAAATCCGTAGCGCAAACGCTCTTTGGTGGTTTTACCTCCTTCACGCATCAGCCGTTCAGCCATATGACGCGATGCCTCGATGAATTGGGTATCATTCAAGGTCACAAGGGCTTGTAATGGTGTATTTGTTCGAGCACGCCGAATGATGCACTTCTCACGCGTGGGGGCATCAAAGATCTGCATTGATGGCGGGGGAGCTGAGCGCTTCCAGTAGGTATAAATGCTGCGTCTGTATAACTTGTCGCCATGGTCCTGGGTGAAACGTGGGTTACCACTTAGGCCCACCTCGGCCCAAAGTCCTGGTGGCTGATACGGTCTAACACCCGCGCCGCCAATCTTTTCGTTCAATAATCCGCTGAGGGTCAGGGCTGTGTCGCGAATGAATTCGCCCTGCAGGCGAAAGCGAGACCCGCGACTAAGTTGCCTGTTCTCGGGGTCCGTAAGGTAGGCATCCACCGTGCTTACAGATGACTGACGATACGTTCGTGAAAGAACGATCTCTTTGAGTATGCGTTTTACGTCCCAGCCATGCTGTCGAAAATCCACTGCCAGCCAGTCAAGCAGTTCAGGGTGCGACGGAAAATCTCCCTGTACACCAAAGTCTTCTGGAGTGCTGACGAGGCCACGTCCAAACAGCATTTGCCAGTAACGGTTGATCGTGACACGAGAGGTGAGTGGGTGCTCTGCCGAGAATAGCCACTGTGCCATTCCTAGCCGGTTTTTGGGAGCATCGTCTTTCATGGCAGGCAACGCGGCGATGGTTCCTGCGGACACCTCCTTGTCGGTTGGCGAATCATAGGCACCGCGATTCAGGATGAATGTCTTGCGAGGTTTCGCCTGGTTGCCCATGACCATGACGGTGGTCAGCGGTTTTTTCAGTTCAACGATTTTGGATTGAAACTCTTTCTGGTTCTTGATGAGTTCCGGGTACTCTTCATTCTCTGTGGTCAGGTAGTAAGTTTTTATCGTCTCAGTTTGAGCATCTGTTCGCTCGGCATCGGCGATGGCCAGTAGTTCGGCAATGGGGTCCGCATCGGCGAGTCGTTGAACTTCTTGCAAGTCGAGAGCTCGATCGTAAATTCGGATGTCGTCGACTTGGGCTTTCAGTCGCGATCCCGGATGACGACTTCCAATCAGCAAGGTTTTGGGAGTCTTGATCGTGTCTTTCAGACGATCCTGTTCAATGTTCCATTCCCACTCTTCTCCGTTGACATAGATCTTGATACCGGATGCTTTTGAAGTTCCGTCGTAGACGGCGAAGACGTGCTGCCATTTGTCACTTTCCAACTTCTTCTTTGTGGTGACTTTGACCGCATTATCCGGCCACGTGTGAATCAAGTGAACGGAAACAGGGCTTTCTCCAGCGTAAAGATCGAATCCTCGGTAGTTGTTTCCGTCGTCCATTTTTGCGATGAACGCGCCTTGGCTGCCGTTTTTGGCAGGCTTTACCCAGCCGCCGTACGAAAACGAGTCTGTGCGTTCAAAGTCGGCTATCGATCCGGCATCGACCCAATTCGAGCCATTGAATTTTAAAGTTGAATCATTTCGATCAGCAATCCATTCAACTTTCCCCTTGATGTCTGCTGTGATCTGCGGTTTCGAGGGCGAGTCGTCGCTTGCTGGCTTATCCAATCGAAGCTCACCTTTGACTTTCTTTCCTTTGCCTTCGCTGAACGGTAGGTGAAGCAGACAGCCTTTCGGAAGAGGAATTGCCTCTGTTTCCTGCAACTTGCGATTCATGATCCATTTTTCCAGGGTCGGCCCGCAGTTGTCCGAGATTTCCTTGGATCTTGTTTTTGATGCAGCGAGCAGACTCTCCACAGCAGGAAGTTCCTTCTGCTTCACTGGGTCGGGAACGTCCATTGTCGGAGCCGCATTGCCACGCCGCGTTTGCATGCCGCCATCACTGCTGACGTTGAAGAATGCAAAGAATTTGTAGTATTCTTCCTGAGAAATTGGATCGTACTTGTGGTCATGGCACTGGGCGCATTCCATCGTCATTCCCATCCATACAGTGGAAGTGGTTTTGACGCGATCGACAGCGTATTCCACTCGATATTCTTCTGCGAAAGCGCCTCCTTCATCTGTGGTTCCATTGTTGCGATTGAAACCGGCGAGGATCTTCTGTGTTTGGTCTGCCTCTGGCAGTAAATCACCTGCTAGCTGCGCAATTGAGAATTGGTCAAATGGCATGTTTTTGTTGTAAGCATCAACAACGGCGTCTCTCCAGCCCCACATGTCTCGAGGTCCGTCAGCGTGATACACGCTGGTGTCACCATAGCGCGCTGCGTCAAGCCAAGCGAGTCCCATTCGCTGCCCGTATCCCGGAGACGCAAGTAATCGGTCAACGACGGTTGCGTAAGCACCAGGGGATCGATCAGCCAGGAAAGCATCAAGCTCATCGATCGTGGGAGGCATGCCAGTCAAATCATAGGTGACACGCCGTAAAAGCTTTTCCTTCGATGCTTCTGCAGCCAAGACACCATGCGGAAGTTGCTTGCTAATCAACTCGTCAATCACCTCGTGGGTGGTTACCGCTTGGGTGGCTGTTTTCGTGGGTGCAGAAAACGACCAGTGCTGTGACCAAGACGCTCCTTGCTCGACCCACTGCTTCAATCGGCTGATCTCATCAGCGGAAAGTTCCTTTTTGGCTTCCTTGGGTGGCATCTGGCTATCATCCGTTGCCAGGATTCTTGTGATCAATTCACTCTCGTTTGGCGCGCCAGCTTTAATGACCGCGCGCGCGTCGGGTTCCAGATCAAGACGCAGGTCCCCTTCTTGATGCTCTTTGTCTGGTCCGTGGCAGAAATAACATTTGTCGGCCAGAATTGGCCGGATGTCACGATCAAATAATATTTCTGGTGATTCAGCCCTCAGCGGTATTGTGAAGGCAGAGAGCACAAGAGTCAGGTAACTCAGGTAGAGCAGACGCATGAATGTGTGCAACAGGTTGGACGGAGTGTTAGGAGGGGAACATTTATTCTAGCAACTTTTTGCAGAATGCTGACGCGGTCAAACGACGCGGGCACAATCGTGGAAAGCCCTCATCTTAGTCGCTCATGCGATGCAAAATATTGGAAGAACAACGCATGAAATTGTACATTTCACGCGTTTGGTCCCAAGAATATGAGTCGTGGGGTCAATCCTGCTTAGACCCGCCCAGAGTCACCGTAAGTTTGTATTTGTTCTGTAGGTGAGCATGAGCTCGACTCGCGTATTGGTCTTTTGGAAATAACCTGCATACCTTTTTGAATGCAGCAATGGCTTTGTCGCTATTCTTAGCTTCTTCTTGCGTGTATCCAATCTGCAGCATCGCGCCCGGTGCTCTGACCTTGTCACCCCCAGCAATCTGGTTGTAAAGCGTTACCGCTTCACCGTATTGCTTGAGCCGCCGATGGCATGATGCCATTTCCCAATAGCTTTCTGGAAAGCGTTCAGACTGCCGAAAAAATCCAATCGCTTCTTTCCATTTTCCCGCCTCCTTGTGGGTCATTGCGGTTTCCCACAACCAGCGATCGCCGTTGGTTGCATCTTCTTGCACTAATTGCTGATACAGGGTGATTGCCTCGGGGTATTTTTTGAACTCCCGATAGGCGGCTGCACTCTCAGCCTTCCATTTGGATTGATTCTCGGTGTCGGTTGCCATCAATTTGTTGTAGGTCTGAACGGCTTGGGGAAGGTCTTTTTCTTGGCGGTAACTGGCGGCGATCAACTGCAGGCCAGCAACTTGATCTTCGAACTTTGCGTAGCTCTGTCGAGCTTTGGCGTACTGTGCATTCGATCGATGCCAGTCCGCGATGCGTTGCAGTAATTGATCGTCGGTGCCAAACCGTTTTGCGATATTGGAAAATTCAGATTCAATCTCTTTTGTTCTCTTTCCAGTCTTTAAAACGTCAATGACGAGAAAGCAGAGATTCTTTGCGTAGGATTTTTCCTGATCAGTCGTGAGAGAGGTTGGCTCTTGCTGTCGAAGAAAGGAAATGATTTCGTTGGCAACGGTTGTTGATTTGGTTTGGGTTTCAGCAACGCCAGCTAATTTTTCTAAACTTGAACGGGATTGAGTGACCACTTCGCTTGCCAGACGCTCGTCTTGGTACGTGGTGTTCAGAGCCTTGATCGCTTCGGATGTGGCAGCGTTGGCAAACAGAATGTTTGCCAGTTGAATTGACGCAGTTTCACATTGTCGTCGTGTGCGTTTGTCGCGGACTGCATCAAACGTCAGTTTTTTGAGGATGTCCGATTTCAGGTCGTCATCTTTCTCGACCGTGGCGATGTCGGCTAATGAAACCATGGCAAGAACACCGGCAAGGTGTTGAGAGTGTTCGGTTGCGACCTCGTTCAGCGCCGTTTTTGCCTTTTTACTTTGCCCAATGTCCTTGAGTGTTTTGCCAACGTAATATGAGGCTGCGATCGCGTCATCCGAGTCGGGCCAGTAGTCGACGACAGAGCGGAATCCGTCGTTGATTGCCGTGTTTTGCCGACGCATGGCTACTTGGCAGATCGACCATTTCAGCAGTGCGTGAGATGCACCGTCGCTGGCTTCATAAAGCGTCAAGTATTTGTCGTACTCGTCTGCGGCGACAGACCAGTTCTGGTCACGAAAGTATTTTTCAGCAACCTTCATTTGGTGCCGTTCTACTTCACGCAGTTGACTCCAGCGTTCCAGTGACATTTCATGGAGTTGAGTTGTTTGTGCTCGACATGGCGTCGTTAAACCAAGGCACAGGGTGGTGAGACCAAGGCACAGCAGCACGGAGAGTGTTAGTCTTTTTTTTGTGCGTCCAACCATTTTGAATACTCGGAGTGTGCGTAGAACGTAACATTTGTGCCGATACGGTAGCAGGATTCCCAGATGTCAGCGCTGACACCAGCATGTCCGTCTGACCATGCATCCCCAATGTCGCCGGGGTGATAGTAGGCTAGCCAACGTCCATCTTTGTACCAGCCCAACGCTTCTTTACCACCGTGGGGGGCAACGTATGGCAGATAGGGGATTTGGTACGGGATCCGGTGAATGACATCGTCCAGTGGAATGGGGACAGGTTTCACGTTCGGCAAAACACGGTTCATCATCGAAATGAACTGATTGTGGAAATGGCGACTGCCGCCGTTATCACCAAATAACATGCCGTGCTTATCAGTCAGGTATTCACGTAACGTTTTTACCTCGGAATTTGACAGTGAAATATTCTGTTGGCCAGTCATATATACCAGAGGCGGACTTTTTCCGAGTGGGAAATTATCGAGCTGGCTAATTGTCCTTGATTCAGTTCGTTCTGCTACTTTGTGTTGAGTGCGTATGCCGTACTCCAACAACATGTTCAAATCGCCTCCGACACCGTAATCCTGATCCCAATCACCACCACTGTATTCCAGACGGATAAAACGGACTTTTCCCCGGAAAGTGCCGCCGCTGAATCCCGCTCCCTTGCCTTCTCCCTGCCCAATTTGATACGCGTGTTTTGTTATCTCAGTTAACTGCAATTGGACTTCGTCAATTGGTGGGACCGCAAAGATGATTGAACTGAGAGGGTTGATGATGTATTTCTTGCGAATCACCTTTTTGATTTTTACCACTTGCGCTAATTGCTTTTGTTCACCACCTCCGGCTGGCATTTCATAAATCTCGCGGCAACCACCAACCTGAGCGAATAACAAAGCGAGAAGCAAAAACGCGAATGTGTAGGTGATCAACGCCAGAAAAGATTGGTCGAGTTTTCGGCTGCGTTGACCGTGAGGCAACACATTTGGGTTGCCTGGGTGCCGCATGTAACGCAGTATCGGCGTTGGCCTGGGGGGCCACCATTGGACTGCATAAAAACTGGCATCCAAATCTAAAGGGTTCCAAATCGCTGTGGTAGAGCTCGATCCTGACTCAGTTGCGGCACTGACTTGCCGGTAGTGCACAGACGCCCGCTCAATCCACCACACGAGCCAGAGTAAGCCGATGCCGAACAGCCCAACAGTTCCCCATCGTGCCACATTCGCCCGCGCTGAGTCCAGAATCAATGTGTCAAGCAGCACAAGTAACAATTGCCACCACACCACATACAGAACCGTTGCAGTCAGCCAGCGTTGGGTTTGAATTTTGCTTTCGTCAAAGTAGGTATTGCGCAGCCAGTGAAAAGCGAATGGCAGCGAGAGGAGACCTAAGATGATGTGTGCCCAGTTGGGCATTACTTGCAGAGTCCGGATTTCGATCAACAGCAGAGCCCAGACAGCAAGATATCCCACCGTCCAGCGGACGGTTGAGGAAGATCGATGTGTGAGGCTGCTTGAGTTCACTCCAACCCATCCAGAATCTTATCGAGGCGATTTTCTAGCGAGTCGGGTTTGCTGTCCGGATCAGCCGTTTCGCCAATGCCCATGGCTTCGATTGCGTTTTCGGTCGAGTCAACTCCCGCTGGATCAACGCTGTCGGGGGCGTTCTCCAGATCCCCAGCCACGGCGGGCGTCGTTTGGGTTTGCGCGCCCTTCTGGTCTGGGTCATTTGCCGCAGGTTTCGAGGCGGTGTCGTTGTTTTGATTGTCGGCGGCTTGGGCTTTCTCGGAAGGATTCGTCGGACCTAATCCCAAGGCAAACATTAGGAACGTTGCTCCGAGTAAGAGTCCAATCCC
>Ga0315320_10003213_pt1 | contig 13455 bp, 8 predicted proteins | sample M140m21515metaG_FD_203458 | JGI IMG/M metagenome (GOLD analysis project Ga0315320, IMG submission 203458) | Ammonia-oxidizing marine archaeal communities from Monterey Bay, California, United States - M1 40m 21515 | ecosystem: Environmental > Aquatic > Marine > Coastal | place: USA: California...
TCCAGGTTGTAAAAAGAATGGTAAGTTTTCTAGCATGAGTGTAACTCGGCCAAGCATCTCCCGGGCGGTCGCACCCTTGTTTGCCATAACAGCAATAACTTTTTCACTATTGAAAAGTGCAAACCAAAGTAGATATGCCACTGATGAAATAGATTTACCGGATTGCCGGCAGGCTAAAACAATATTAAATCTATTTGTATTAAAATGATTAAACATTTTTTCTTGGTATGGGTATAGATCAAATGGAACTAAACCTTTATCAAGGTGAATTACTTTACAATATGTTCTCGCAAAGTATGCAGGATCTTGCATGCATTTAGCATATTCTTTAACTTCACTATTTGTCCAATTAGTAACAACACCATCACGTTTAACACTCGGATTGCCTAAATAAGAATCATTCTTTTCCATCATCTAATCTATCTGTAATATCAATTACGTTATCATCCTTAACGGGGTTATTCATATCTTGTAACATTCTCTGCAAATCTACGGTAGATCCTACAAATAAATTATTTGTGGTTCCCTCAGGAGCTGTCACCTGCAAAACATCTTTCTTTTCAAATTCTTTCTTTTTCTTATGCAGATCCATAAGTCTATCATTTACGTCGGATACATTTTTAATCATACCAGATACAACTTCGAAAGCTCGGGGATGTTCCAAAGCTCGAGCTACTTCAATCATATCTTCGAGTGCAGCATTACCTTTTTCAATTAAATCGTAATAAGTTCTACGAGAATAATCAAAATCATCTTCTGGTAAATTGTCTGACTTTTTCCAATCACTCATTTATCTAACTCTTTTTGTTCCGCTTAACGAAGAAGCTGGTCCTGAAGGACTCGATGTAGAAGCTCTTTGTTCAATATCACGCATTGCTTTTGCCTGAGGTGATATTGTAACTCTATCAGGCAGTATCTCACGTGTTTTTTTTGTCTTATTTGGATTATGATTAGGACCGTGCGGACCCATTAAAGCGCCTTTCATTGCTCCAACAAATGATTCTGAATTATATTGTTTAAATGTAAGCATTATGCTGAATCCTCGTAATAGTCTACAGATGTCGTAAATCCGAAATCACTAAATGGTGAAGCATTTAGCGGATCAGGTTGTATAGTAGATTTAACTACTAATCCGTCTGAATCACCTGACAAATAATTTGTTTTATCAAAATAAATATCAGTAATTGCTTTATTAATAATATTACCGGTCCTAAACGGACCATGAAAATTAACTTTCATTCCAAAATCTAATGTGTATATAATAGTCCGTCTTTGTTCTAATGCTCCCTCAAAATCATCTTGGAATGATACTGATTGAAGAGTTATAGCAATGTCTTCTTTAACATCTGGATGTAATTCAAATGGTTTTAGAGTTAGATTATAATGCGGATTAAAATATGGAAGAATCTGTTCGACAATTTGTAGCGCATCATCTTGTAACTTAGCATATACATTTAATTGAAAGAATATTGTATAAGGTGCTGGTGAATATATTTTAGTAGCCTGCGTATTGCTTGTGCCGTATGCTTTATTATAATTATTCGATCTCGGTAAACTTCGCTCAGTGTCATATGACAAAGAAGTAATTTCAAAGGATAAACGTGGTAGTTTAAGAGACACTTTAGTGTCGTCTATTAGTGACGGATTTTCTCTAATTCTTTCAAGATATTTCTCGCGGGGGGCGTATGCTAATGGTACTTTAACCTGATCAGTAATAGTATTGTTTTTACCTTTTCGCTGGACGTATATGTTATTAAAAAGCGTTCCAAAAGTTGCTACTGATTTTCTAATTCGTTCGTGATAAAAATATTGAAACATTATAAGTCCTCTGCATCGCCAAATGGATTACCTTCAGAGAAGTCTAAGAAGTCTACAAAACCAGTTAAACCACCTGAGTCATTTGCGTCAAATACATCGTTTTGACCAGATATATAGCCATCAGATTCCGATACGATTGACAAAATTCTTCTTGTTCTAGCGTCAATAACTTGGTCTGAGTCAATATCTCTACCGTAAAATGCATAAGGCGGGAAGAGAAGTGCGTCATTCGCCCTATCATTTACAATTATTTTATTTTGTGTGAAGCCAATGAGGCCCGATGCATTACCCTGCCCAGAAGCTATAGCGCTATCAGTGCCAATATGGGTAAGCTCAAGCATGCACGAGACGGCATTATATGAAACAACTTCTCCGGTGACTTTTGTAAAGTTACCGCCAACTGAAAGAATACTGGAGTCAAGTTGATATACTGTTTCGCCGACAAAGAAGTCTAGAACACCCTCCTCACCGCCTGAATCAAATCCAGAATCAAGATTAAGTGTGATATTATATGCATCTCCTTCAATACCATCGATTGTAGCAATTCCAGTATCAAAGTCTTCACTTGAATAACGAAATAACTCACACCGCAGCGAATATGTAGGAACATTGCTTAATTGATAAAAAGGTAATTCATGCTCAACATGCATAATTTCAAACATAGAATTTGAAAGTGGCAAGTAAATTATATCACCTTCTCTTGGTCGTTCTTCAGTAACAATATTACTGTTCTGACCAATCATATGTCTCCATCTTCGCCGCGATACCACAAATGTAGCAGCGTCTCTAATCTCAACACCAAACTTTGAAAAAAGGTCACCCTCTCCATCAAATCCCTGCTGATTCTCAATATACATCTCTATTTTATAAGATGTTGAAAATCTAGAGGGCACATCTTCACCCAGGATCTTATCTTCATTGACAATCTCTCTAGGCATATAATATACATCTTGACCATAAATCTTTAACGATTCTATGATAATGTCTTCATATAAGTTTTGTTCATTTACCGATTTATCGGCAAAATATAAATTCTTTGCCATAAATTATCCTATATAAAAATCAATCGGTAATTCAAATTCTAATCTAAGTTTTTCTTCGAGGGCTTGAATTTCAATGTTAGCATCATCAAATATTTGGCGACCATTTAACATCACCCCACCTGGTAGAGTCATTCCTTCAAACTTCATAAGGTTTGACCCCCATTGCCTTTTAATCAAAGCTGTAGTATACATTTTTAACCACATATCATTAAAAATAGATTTACTTCCAGATGTTGTTGACGGATCGACTATTGCATAACACTCAGCCACGAGGTAGTCTCCAGCTTCAATATCTTTATCATCAAAATCACCAAAAATATGTAATCTATTTTGTCTACGCTGATAAGATACCTGGGGAGTTCCATTAAGCGTCATATTAATAAGATCTAAATATTGTTTCATTTGTACAAAATAATTTAATCCACCGGTAAAATTATTTAAATTTACCATGTCATTAAGCATCATCTGATATTTTATATCAAACATTCCTGCGCCGGTAGAAGAGCCAACTCGAATAGGAAATAAATGTGTTACAAATAATACATTATCTGATACCGGAATATATTTATTTGTAACATCAGTTTCAGTAACTAAGTGTTTAAAGTATGTTTTAACAGTAGCATCGGAGTGATATTCTTGATACACTTCAAGTGCTTCATCTATTCTGTCATCTAGCTGCTCATCAGCAACATTAATGTCAATCACCGGCGCGCCTAATTTACGTAAACAATATTCTTCTAGTTGCTGTCTTGTTGTAGGTGATGCCATGCTAATGCCCCGAATTTGTAATAATCTTTATTCTATTTATATATTTTTAAATAGGACTTATATTGTTTTTACGCTTAGTTTTAAACACATCAAATCCATATTTTGATGCTCCATCCGTGGATCTACCAAGAACAAAAAACTCTGTTCCATCGTTATTCCATGACATACTTTGCGCATTATAGTCCCAGTCACCAACTGCAGCATATATTTCACCAGTAGATGTTGAATTAGCAAAAGTCGCATTGATATCAAATGATGTAATAGTGCCCTTTCCTGGACCTTTATCATCAATAGTATACAATTTATTATCGCTATCGTTTAATGCAAATCCAGTTAGTGACGATACTGAAGGATTAAAAGTTCCATTATGTACAGCGGATTCTATTTCATTAGAATCTGATAAAATAAATTTATGTATTGTGTCTGTACCGCTTGTTTCTGAAATATATAATGATTTACCTTTATTTTCTATTCTAACATCTGATGGCGAACCATACGAACTAACATCAAGAAATGGTACTGTTAAACCTGAATCGTCGTATGCTCCATTTATATCAGCGCTATCATTTGCAACATTTAATAATTTTCTTTTAACTACTTTGTCTTCTGTATAATAAAGCTGCGTATTATCAGCACTAAATGAGAATCCACTTGCAATATTATTTTGACTAACTGTAATATTTGAGAATGTGTTTGTTAATGTTGCTGTTGATATATCAAAATTCGTAGTCATTGAATATTCATAGATATTCTGTTTATTTGAGATATATAATTTACTTCCAGTATTATTAAACACAAGATGTTTACACTCACTGGCATTAGCAACGCCTGAAAAGTCTAAGAATGCATCATAAAGACTTGCCCAAAGTTTTAACCTTCCGGAATCTGTTGGTAAACCATTTATGTCATTACTCTGAGTTGAAGTATATTGATATATTTTTAAAGTAAAATTATCTAGAATATAAAATTTAGTTCCATCGTTACTGACTCCAATGTCCCAAGCACTTCTTACTTTTGAATCAGTAACATTTAACGCATTATTAGTCTGGTCCCCTATTTCATGATTAATGTAAGATTGGTCAGAAATATCACTAATATCATATGGATTAGGTAAATTATATTGGTAAATGCGTCCATAGGTGTAAAATTTGCCATAAATTACCCACAACTTTGTTCCATCATTTGAAAATTTAAATCCTTGAGGAAACCCTGTGTGATAAAAACATTCTCTATACTGATAATACCACGCATAGCCATACGTAGGATGGTATCTTGTATATGTTTCTATATAGCCAGCTCGGATGTATAGCGGATACGGATTTCTATTATAGAAATGCCAATTACCCCTTGTCTTTTGATATATATGACCTAAACCAGCATCACCAGTTCTTGTTCCAGAATATAAAACATAAGGTATTTGAAGTGTATATTCTACAATTTTATTATAATAAAGAATAAAATATTTTGTTCCATCGTGGCTAAAAAAATTAGAATATGTAGCATCCCATACTGGAGGTCCATACGAAGAACTCCAGCCTCTGGGCCGGGAGGAGCCTCGGTATGTATTTTCATATCCAATTGAAGTTGCCCCAATTTTTCGCATATTAAACTCAGGATCTTGAGTAGAAGTTACGATTTGATCATGCTCAAAAAATGGTGTTTTATATTCTAGAGTTGTCAGATCATTAGGCGTGGAAAGCTCGTATTGATATATTGTACTTCGATTTGAATTGCTCACATATATGGTATTATCGCTATCATTAATATCTATTCCAGATAAATTTATACTTGATACTGTATGACCAGCTGATACTCCTAATTGATTATCAATAACATATTCTTGGTCATGTGCTGTACCTATAGTTGAAAAATCAAATGGCTTTGTTAACGAGTATCTTTTTATAGATTTATTTGCGTTACCAACAACAAATAGCTTTGAGCCGTCAGCATTTAAAGTATGACCGGTGGATGATGTATCAAAAGGTGATGTACCAGAGGTTGAAAATATCTTATTAACCTTTGGAAGACCAAGTGATAAAAGCTCTAAAGTTTTTGGTGGATTAACTTCATCTACCATTAATCCACGAAGATTATATCTTATCGTTAAATCCATCGATGATACATCTGAATATGAATCAAATGCGCCATTAAAACTATCACCTTCAACCCCAATAAAATTTGAAAATCTAGGCATGGTGTATCCACGACCGTCAGGTACATTAACTGTCCCTTTAAACGTTATGAAGTTCTCGGCAGTTTCCATTTTAAGTTCATTTAAATCAGTTGAAAAATTTAACCCAGATGGAACTATTGTAAAACTTGGAGTAGATCCGCTGACCCTAGAAATAATCGGCATAGAAAGTGATGAGTGAGTTTTTACTTTTGGTGCAACTGGATTCCAGGTAATAGTATTACCGTCTGAATCAGACGTAAGGAAGTTAACCATAGGCGTAAATGGACTTTGTTCTAAATCAAATGTCGAATCATAAATAGGTTGCCAAATTCCATCAATTGCTTCGACTCCACTTGCCCCAGGATTAAAAGCTCCAACTGATTTGTATTGGCCATCTTCGTATAATGTTAATACAAAATTATCCGAATCATAATAAATTTTATTTTCTATAGGCATTTTTAATTTCCTTGATCATCATAATTTTTCTGGAGTTAACATATTGAAAGGATCTGCAGTATATCTAGAAGAATCAATCGTAAGAGGCCTATCTTTTGTTGTTTGGAATCTTGATATATGTGGATCGCTCATTGAAGAAATGCTTAAACCAATTGGTGGATGATAATCATATACTAATATCATATCTGGCCTATATGAATCGCTTATATGAGTGTTGTCCGGACCAAATAACCATGGACCACGGTCCGGATAAATTTTATTTTTCCCAGTAAACCGAATACCTAGACTATGTGAAAAATCAGTCTCATCAGAATTAGTAGGATCGATATAAAATCTATTTTTGGCAGAATCACTTCTTATATCTATTAGTCTTCTGGGCATAGTTGTTTCATAAGACCAACTAATACTGTCACCTCTGTCATCAATGTTTCTTAAATTTATTTCATAACTTGGTCTGGTAAAATCTGAATCATTTAAAGTAGACGTAAAATCTACAACTTGTACTGTTTGACCTAGTTTTGTAGTTTCTGTTCCTAGTGTTATATTTCCCATAGTTTGGTTTAATTTTGTTACTTTTACAAGAGATTTGCCTGATAAAGGATGATCAAAAGGCGATATATCAACGGTACTTACACCATAACTAGTTATTCCAGGCATATCTGGATACGTGGCTCCAGTTGCAGTAAATAAAACATCATTAGCGCCGATCGTGCCGTAAGAATCTATTGGTGGAGTAAAGTCAGTTAAATACGTTTGCCCTCTAGTCACGACAAAGTCTCTTAAATTTAAACTTGTGTTATATTCAGGAGCAAATCTATTTTCTGTGAATTCATAATTACTTAATCTTCCCAATAATAATGAAGTATTTTTTATATCATTAAAATTTAAATCAGCATTTATTTCTTTATTTAATACACCATCAATGTATAATTTTAGTGAAGTACCGTTATATTGTATTGATTGATATTGCCAATCTGGATTATTTGGAATAAGAAATGAGTCACCTTCTAAAAGGCTATTATCAACGATAAATGCCGGTCGAATCGATGTGGAAGAAGCACGAGATGTGTAAGTAAAAATATTACCCTTAGTTATAACCGGATTAATTGACAGCTTAGTATGCGAATCATCTAAATCTGCGTTAGATATTGATACGTCATAAGTGCTATCATATCTATTGCTATCTAGAATATTAAAGTCATAAACATATGATGTAAAATCTTTATTAGCATCTTTAATTAAATCATATGGTAAATCTAAATACTGACTGCTATCTGATGTGCTCTTAAAATCAACGTCAATACCAGTCTTATTAATTCCAGTAAATGTAGGAATATAATCTACTGAGTATCCCGGCGAACCTTCATTTCCAGATAAGCCTTTAAAAATACAATTTTTAACAAAAATATTATATTGATTCCAGCCGCCTGGTGTAAGGAATGGTTTATCAAAAATACAATTTTCTACAATTAATTTTTTACCCTTATATTGATTAGCGTTGTAATGAAAATCTCCTCTTTTATTAGTAAATTTAACATTTTTTATTTTTTGGTTACCAGTACCACTATGATAATTATCAAACCTCACTAATGAATAGGTCCAGCCTTCTATAGACAGATACGCTATTTCGGCTCTTGAGTAAAATCGATTGGAATCATTATAAAATATATAATATGAACTAGAACTGGTAAGTTCTAGTTTGACATCTCTCATGTTATTCGTAGGACCACATATTAAAATATTTTTTCCATTAAATATGTCACGTCCATTATTATAAGACATTGTATAATTGCCAGCTGGTAATATTAAAGCATCGCCGTCAGCTGTAGCATTTATTGCATCTTTAATATCAGAACCTTGACCACCAGTGTAATTTACTATAGATCCACCAGTCTCTGAAATAAATTTATTAGCATACTGTAAACCGGTTTCATCGTTGTTTGATAAATCTTTTAATTTGGTGCCGATATGAAAATTAGCATCTTTATAATCATCAAATGCTATTGGATAAGTATATAATGAATCTTTTAAATCCTCAGGCCAAAGAAGATTTCCTAGTTTTCCGTATCCAGCTGCAGCGCCACCGCCAGCTACAATCTGACGGTCTAAAGCAGGTATAGTTGAGAATAATCTAGAAGGATCATATTCCCAAGTATCCGGACTAAAATTATAAGAAGTATACTTATTAAGCAGATATTCTTCTTCTCCTTCAAGGCCCATATTTGCATATTCACTTGTATACCAGGTACTTTGGGGATAGCCTCCTATATAATAATTATATTTTCCTTTAAAAAATAATACTTCAAAATCGGTTCCACCCGGCGGAAAATCAAATGATCGATGATATTTACCAGCCCGGAAACAATAAAGCTTTTCATCAGGTTCTGAAATAAACCATTGATCACATTTTTTACCGCCACCAGTAATACCCCATCCATTGATGTCACATTCATACGCTCTAAAATTATCAATTTGGTGGTCCTTAATTTCTGAAGGCACTAAATCACCGCTGTGTGGCGCCCACGACCGCAAACCAGAAAGATTAATTCCTGGCATTTCCTGCTGAGTATGTGGATCAGTTGGGTACTTGGTGCCATACGGGCCGTATTGGCCAAATTCACCTAGATCCGGCGTCGTGTAAAAAAATGATGTATTTGATCTAAACCCTTTTTCTGATAAATGTAAAATTACATCATTAGAATAGTTATAGTGATAATTATTGTCCGGACCTGGTATTTTACGCCTTTTATAATCATGTTCAAAATAAAATATACGTGAACCGCCCTTACTAATAGTTACATCTGATAATGTTACGTGATTACGAGACGTATAATTCCTTTTAATTGTGTTTCTTCCAACTACATGTAGAGACCCACCCGGGGGTCCATACGGTAGTGTTCTGCTTTTATTATAGGTCCACATATAATAATATGTTGCTCGAGTATTTCGAAAAGTGCGCAATTCAAAATTTTGGCCGTTATTTGGAGGTTCTCGTAATGTTAAGCCATGATTTTTTCTTCCTTTATCTATACTATGATTATAGAGATACTGTGAGTAGCGACGAGGGCCGTGCCAAAAACTAACCGCCGGCGCAGCAGTGTGATATTTAAATCTTCCATCATTACAATCTTCAAAGGTATTGGTTGTTCCCCAAGGTGACGCCACGGATCCCTCAACATATTCAGTATGCGGTGATTCAGGAGTGACCATGGTTCTTGAACGTGTTATATTACCTGAATATGTATTAGTATAATTTAGTAATGGAACAATACCATCCCCGGCCCACTTTTTTCCAGGAAGTGATGTGGCAATTGAAGAAGAACCAGCATAACTGTCATTTATCCATAATCTAACTTGCCCGGGATCAATTTTAACATCCCATGCAATATTATGTTTTCCAGCCGGTGGTTTTTCAACAGTTAATGAAGGCCCATCATCGCCACCTGCTTTTAAAATTAAATTATTACCTTGTGTTTTAAATTCTACTTTATTAATGCTATCACCAGCATGAAACAAATGATATGATGCAGCATCCTGTGGAAAATATGCCCAAGTTTGAAAACCAGCATCATTTCTTAAATCGGGAAGATCTGTAAACTGTAAATCTCCTTTTTTAGCCATATATTTTTCATCACGAGTATAAGAAACTTCAGTGCCAGATTTAAAAAATTTATAATCTAATCCATCATATCCTAGCGCGTAATGATCCCACAAAAGTTCAGGGTTTAAAGCTTTGGTTCGCGAGGCAAGAATGTCAGCGTGAGAGTGGCTAACAGCAGTTGGATCGTCAAACGATAATTTTACATTATTAACTATGATTCCAGTTCCATCAACTGTTAAAAGATCATCATGCTCTCTACTAATACTAAACATTGTATTAGTTTCATCATCCGGAGATCCTCTACTCCATCGATATTCTATTGAAAATGGACTATTAAAATTTATACTGTCAACTGCGCTGTCTACTCTTATTCCATCATTAAAATCACCCATGAATACACTGGCTCTACCAGTTGATATTGGCACCCGAACAGAACCTGATACATCTAATAATGTCAATGAATTAGACTCATTAGACAAATCTACTATTGCATATTGTTCGCTATCATATAATGAGAAAATAGGAGAATTATCGCCGTTGTCCTGCCTTATCCAGAAAGAAATTGCAAATGAATCAAATGCGTCAAGACTATCTAGCGCAGTGCCGTAATCAGCATATTGGTTAGGTCCAAAATTTAAAGATTGTTTGGTATTACCGAAGTCTAACTCTATAACTTCATAAACATCAAGAGAATCACGCACAATAATTTCGTCACTGACATTAAAATTATTAACACCAGGAACTAAGTTATATGAATTATATATGGATATTGTCATTAATAAACCTCAATAGTATTTTCTACTATTTATACTACTTTATAAACGCATTTTATCCAATAAAATATCCTTTTACTGCCATTCTAATGTACCAGTTACTGTTCCTCGTACGGCCTCAAAGGCTAGTGATGTTGCTGTGTGAGTCCACCATGTATCGCCACTGCCGCCATAAGCACCTAAACGAACACACTTATAATAAGTATAACCTCCACTAGTAGTTGTTGTCCAATAAGAACCAGTTACAGTCGGTTGCCACTCTGATGATGGGACTCTTATAATAACTATACCATTTCCTCCAAAACTACCAGCTTGATAGCCGTCATGCTGATGTTCATCCTCAAAAACAGCATGAGTAGATTCATGTGCGCCACCCCCGCCACCACCGGTACCATGAGTGCCGTTGTAAGCGGTTGAATCTCTTCCGTCGCCCCCGCCGCCAAGGCCACCAGGAGTGTTAGAATTGGTTTGAGTGCCTGTTCCGCCTGACCCGCCACCGGCATAATAATTTCCGTCTAACCATTGTTTACCATCACCGCCGGGGCCACCACCATACGTGGTGGTTTGCACTCCGCCTGCTTCACCTGCTCCGCCACCACCACTTCTGTTACCAGATGCGCCTCTAGCACGATATCCAGTTCCAAAATCTGTAGCTGAATTATAAATGTCCGTGGGCACTGCTGAAGATGTTACGTTCTGTGCTCCACCACCCGTTGACCCTCCGCCACTATAAGAGCCTGCATCGCCCACAGTTGCGCCACCACCGCCTCCACCTGCTCTAATTCTCCACGTGACCCCATTATAAAACTGACTACGTGTTCCAGCACCGGCACCACTTTGCCAATTATTTGGATCAGCACCACCGCCCCCAGAGCTTGCAGTATATACAGTATTTGCAGTTAGCGTTCCCGTCCAAATTTTATACTCTCCACCGCCACCGCCAGCGCCACCTCGTGCAGCACCACCGCCACCGCCACCAACTACTAAAATGTCTACTTGAGGCATATGGGCTAAAGAAAACGATACAGCCTTAGTTGCAGCATCAGCACCATCAGATGCACTTATTGTTAACTCAAAATTAGCATCCTGCGTATCATGTGGATTAATAGTAAATACATTATCAGCTTGAGCAATTGTTGTGCCATTAAGACTTCCTGAAGTTATTGTATAAGACCATGTTAGAGGAAATCCATCGGGATCGGCTGAAATAGCAGTAAGAACCGTGTCGGCTCCCCCTCTACCATTTAATGCATAAGAAGAATTTATTCCAGTAATAGGTGTCGGTCCAGCATTTACCATAGTAACAGATGTAGAAGCAGTAGTAGTAAATTTTCCATCAGTCACAATAATATTTAAAGTAAATGTTCCAAATGTACTAGGATCGGATCCAGTAGTGATTGTAAAAGTTCCATCAGTATGACTAATAGTAGCCATATTTCCTAACCCAGAAGTAGTATACGACCATGTCAGAGGCATATATTCAGAATCAACAGCCGTGGCCGTAATAATTGTTGTAGCGGTAGTTGAGTTTATACTAATAGCATCATTGACACCACTAATAACTGGAGCAGTATTTGTTAAAGTTGCAGCGAGATACCAACCGCCATCTACATATAACCATACCTTATTTTGATCAGAAGTGCGATATAAAGTACCATTCTGAATACCACTAGTAGGTAGCGATGCATAATCATTTACTAACGTCAGCCCATTTAGGGCTGACTCATCAGCCGCGGACGTTTTTTCATCTTTTGTTTTAGCAACTTTAGAAAAATGCCCTCTTTTACCAAAAGCTTTCCCCATAAATAGTCCGCGGGATCTGCCCCTTCTAGCCATTATCTATCTCCATTTAGATTAATTATTTACTTAGTATATAGCAGTTTAATAAACTGTTTCAGTATCAGTATTGTGTGTATTATCTACATTTGTAGATGGATATGATCTACCAGCGCCCCACATTATTCTGACTGCTCCTGCACCACCATCGCCAGCCGATGCTGGTCCAGGATAATTGTATTGCCCCGGTCCGGCATGGCCACCACCGCCGTAAGTAGTTCCTGATCCAGAAGATCCCGCAGCGCCATACGAAGTACCACTAGAACCTTCGCCATAAACACCCACACCGCCGCCACTCGATTCCCCATTACCTCCTGCACCACCGCCGCCAGAACCATGATACGAGGTTGCCGAGATCGGTTCACCATAACCGCCTGGAGTACCTGCCGAATTTCGCCCTTTGCCACCATTACCGGAATAACCAGAGGCGCCACCACCACCATTGGGGTCCTGTGAATTGTTCCGCCATGCGCCATTACCGCCATTACCGCCGCCATGAGAACCGGCTAATGAAATTGCTGCTGATGAAATAGTATTCGATCCGCCCATAGATGCATCGCCTGCAGTGGTGGAAAGATTACTGTTCATAGTAGTAGTGCCCTTACCGCCGCCCATTGCAGAAATATATGATGTACCATCATCGCCGGATACAGTTCCAGATTGGCCAAACCAACTCGTTCCTCCCTCTTGCGTGCCTGTCTGATTTCCCCAATTATTAAAATCCTTGGCGCCTCTTCTACCAACTCTTATCGAATGAGTGTCTCCGGGTGTTACTGTAAAATCACTTATCCATTTTAAACCACCGCCACCACCAGCTGTCGGAGTCCAAGACGTATTAGTGCCACTTCCATATGAGGACGATCCCCGAGCACCGCCACCGCCGCCACCAACTAATACCATAGAAATTGATGTTATGCCAACGGGAACTGTAAATGTGAAGTCTTTATTACTAGATCCAGAGTTTGTATATAATATACTGCTTGGCGC
>Ga0315320_10003214_pt1 | contig 13455 bp, 12 predicted proteins | sample M140m21515metaG_FD_203458 | JGI IMG/M metagenome (GOLD analysis project Ga0315320, IMG submission 203458) | Ammonia-oxidizing marine archaeal communities from Monterey Bay, California, United States - M1 40m 21515 | ecosystem: Environmental > Aquatic > Marine > Coastal | place: USA: California...
CGGCCAGATAGCTCAGTCGGTAGAGCACTTGTCTGAAAAACAAGGGGTCGGCAGTTCGATTCTGCCTCTGGCCACACTATGAATAAATATTTAAATCCGGTTAATTATATAAAGTACTCATATAAATATATTAAAAAACTTTTAAAAATTAGAAGCATTCAAAAAATCAACAATATAAATTTTGTAGAAAAAAAAATAAAAAATATTAACAGCGTTGATCAATTGTTAGATTTTCACTTCAAAACATATTCAGATATCAACCATATAAATAGAGAAATGTTTGAATATATTTTAAAACATTTTGCAGGTTCCAGTTTAAATATATTAGAAACTGGAAGTGCAGCTCATGGGACTAAGAGCTCAATGCTTTTTGCAAGTTACGTAAAAATCTTTGGAGGGAAGTTCGATACCGTAGACACAAATCCTGAAATAAAAAACTTTTATAATTATATAGACTCACCCATAGCAACATTTCATACGGATGACTCAGTAAATTTCATTGAAAATTTAGATGATGAAATTGTTGCGACTTTAGACCTTATTTTTTTGGATAGCTACGACTTAGACCTAGAAAATCCTGAACCATCTCAACAGCATGGCCTTAAAGAGTTCATGTTGCTAAATAAAAAAATAAAAAAAGGAACTATTATTTCAATTGATGACACACCAGATGATTTTAATAAATTTTCTTACTCAAAATCTAATATTTTTAATTTTATTCCAGGAAAGGGTAAGTTGGTTTTAGATTATATTTATAAAAATCCAAATCTTTATAAAATCCTTTTTCATGATTATTCTGTCGTCTTAATGAAAAAATAAAAATTTAAATTGATAGGGGAGAGACTTTTTAGAAAAAAGTTTTGTTTTTAATCAATAACAGTCTGCAATAATTTGATTTTATAAATATCTAAACACCTACAAAGTGCCACTTAATTACAAAAGAATTCTTTACTATATTATGCTTATTATGCTTTTTGATTCTCTTAGAAATCAACGCTGAGTAAAGTTGAATAATGTAAAATTAAGTAGGTCAAGTGGGTGCCTCTATCTGAAAATCAAGGGGTCGGCAGTTCGATTCTGTCTCTGGCCACGATATGAAAAATAGTATTATTTTGCCAAATTTTTTAAATCCTTGTAAGTTTGATGATTTAATTCGAATAGGTAAAGCTAATGATGGAGGGTATATTGTAAGGAGTCAAGATATTGCTAATACCAAAAATTTAATTTCACTAGGAATTAGTTTTGACTTTTCATTTGAAGAAGAATTTGTAAAAAAGAATAAAAAAATTAATATCTCTACTTACGATGGTTCGGTAGGTTTTAGATATTATTTCAAAAGATGTAAATACAGGATAAAGTTTTTCGTATTAAAACCTAATAAAAAAAATTTTTTAAACGTAATAGATGGACTGAAGTCTTTTTTAGAATTTGCAATTTTTTTTAAATTTAATCTATTTAGTAGAATTAAGCATGTAGAAAAATTTGTAACTTCAGATATCTCTGTCTTCAAAGACTTTGAAAAGAGTTATGGATACAAGCCAGAGTCAATTAAATTCACAGATATAATTTCGAAAAACCTAAGCAGTGTTTTTTTAAGTATTGATATTGAAGGTGGAGAGTATGACTTACTAGATCAAATATGTAAGTACAGTAATAATTTGACTGGTTTAAACATAGAATTTCATAATGTTCAAGATAATCTAGAAAAAATTGAAACATTTATAAAAAATTGCAATTTATTACTTATACATACTCATATAAATAATTTCGGACCTATTATTAAAGGAATTCCCTCAGTCGTTGAGCTAAGTTTTTCAAGAAATCTAGAAAAAAATAAACTAGGAGATATTACACTGACTAATTATTTACCAACAGATTTAGATCAACCAAACAATACCAATGGTGTGGATTACTTAGTAGCTTTTAAGTAAACCCAAATTCAAAAATCAAAATAAATAAATTAATAAATATTAAAATACAATAGTAAAGTTAAATTATGAATTTTCTGAATGACAAAAATCTATCAAAAATCTTAAGTAGAAATCAACATGAAGATCTCGTTGACTTATCTGGTTCGGATATAGAAAATAAAAAAATCCTTATTACAGGATCAGAAGGTAGTCTTGGTCAAGAATTAATAAAAAGATTAAGTAATAACTCAGATGTTCAGATTTTAAGAACTGACATTATTGGAGATGTTGAGTTTATGGATGTTACAAAAATAAGTCAAGTAACTAAAATCGTTGAAAAATTTTCCCCAGACCTTATATTTCACTTAGCTGGAGCAAAGCATGCACCAGTCGGAGAAGTGGAGACAAAAGAAACCTTTGAAATAAATACAATCGGTACTTTTAATATGCTAGAAAGTATTGATGAAAAAACTAAATTTATTTTAGCTTCTACATGCAAAGCTGCTAATCCAGAGGTAGTTTATGGAGCAAGTAAATTAATTGCTGAAAGAATGGTATTAAATCACGGGGGCAGTGTAGCAAGATTTTTCAATGTAATTGATACAGCAGGTAATGTTTTTGAAATTTGGTCAAAAATCCCAGAAGATAAGCCAATTGATGTGGCAGCTATTTGCGAGAGACACTTTATTTCAGCATCGGAAGCAGTTGGACTCTTAATTTTTTCTTCTATATCTCAACCTGGTAGATATGCAGTAAATTCAAGTGCATTGATAAAAATTAACGAAGTAGCAGAAAGGTTATTTCCAAACAGAGAGAAAAATATAATAGCACCGAGAAGAGGAGACAGGATCTCCGAAAAATTTTTAGCCAGCTCAGAAAGCATTGAGGAATATTTATTAAATAATACTGTTATTAAAGTAAAAAGCATTCATGATTACCTGTAATTTATGAATATACCAATATTTAAACCTCAGAATGAACTTAATCAAATTAAAGATCTACATCAAAAAATTCAAAAACTCTTAGATAGCGGGGTATTTATTGGAGGAAATTATGTTGAAACTTTAGAAGATAATCTTAAAAAATTCCTAGGAATGAAATACATATCTACATTAAATTCAGGTAGTGATGCTCTATATTTTTCATTGAAAGCACTAAACTTAAAAAAAAATGATGAAGTTATTATCCCTTCATTTACTTACTACGCAACACTCAGCTCAGTCTTAAGGGTCGGTGCCAAACCAGTATTTGCAGATATAGAAAATAATAGTTTTTGTATTTCACTAGCTACTCTAAACAAAGTTGTAACTTCACAAACAAGGTGCATCATACCTGTAAATTTATTTGGCTATTCACCAGACATGAATAACATAAAAGACTTTGCAAATAAAAATGAGATTTACATCGTTGAAGACAATGCTCAGGGTTTTGGAAGTAGAGACTTTGATGGTCAACTTTTAGGAACCTTTGGGGAAATAAATGCTTTTTCGAATTATCCATCAAAAATTCTTGGAGGAATTGGAGATGGGGGTTTTGTCGCTACAAATGATAAGAATTATTTTAGTAATATAAATATTTATAAAAATCAAGGTCAAAACAAACCTTATAATCACGTACAGATTGGCTACAATTCGAGACTTGATTCTATAAACGCATTAGTCCTGAATGAAAAGTTAAAAATATTTTCTAGTATTGAAAAATCAAGAAACAAATTTAAAACTTTTTATGAAAACTTATTTAAGGATTATGAAATAGTTGAAACATTTAATACAAAATCAAAGAATACCTTATTAAATTATTTTACATTAGTATTACCAAGTGAAATAAGGGATTCTTTTCAAGAAAAACTATTTGACTTAAATATACAATCAACTGTTTATTACAAAAAACCTCTTCATATGCAGCCTGTTATCAAATCAGCAACAAATAATTTATCAAACACTGAACTTATTTCTAAAAAAGTACTTTCCTTGCCTTTCTACTCTTTTCCTGACGAGGATGATTTATCATATTTAGAAGAAAGTATAACAAAAGTGATAAAAAGTTTTTAATAATCAATGAGAGTTTTATGTGTGGTACCAGTTTTTAATGAAGAAAACCATTTACATGGAACTTTAAAGTCTATAAGTTCAAATCATTATGGCGTTGATAAATTTTTATTTGTAAATAATGGTTCTACTGATGATTCTAAAAAAATTATAGAAAATACAGATTATGAACTTATTAATTTAAGTAAGAATTTTGGTATTGGGTATGTTCTCATAGAGGGGATTAAATACTGTATAGAAAACAATTATGATGTTTTAACTGTCATACATGGTGGAAACAAAATGGATACAAGAGATTTCGAAACTATTCTGAAACCTATTTTAAAAAATGATTATGACTGCATTTGGGGAAGTAGATTTTTGGAAAATACTTCACATAATATGCCCGCATTTAGAAAAAAATTTTCACCAGTTTTAAGTAAGATTGTAAGTTTATTTTACAAAAAATCTATTACAGATGCTACCAATGGATTTAGAGCTTACAGATTAGATCTTTTGCTTGAAATTTTACCAAATTATGACAGGAAGTGGCTCTACGGATATGCTTTTGAGTCATTTCTATTTGGAAAAATGTTAAATGCTACATCTTGCAAGAGTAAAGAAGTTCCCGTAACTATTACATACAATTCGGAAATAAAAAATACAAAAATTAGACCTATACTCGATTATCCCGCAATTGTATTACCTTATTTTTTAGCAAGATTTATTAAATAATAGATAAATTATAAAGAGCTTCTTTTGTTAAAACTTTTAAATGACTAAGCGGTTTTGATGATCTTTCTATGCCAACTTCATTTAACTTAACAGCTTTTGCTGGATTACCAATATAAATTAATCCCCCTAGTAAAGTGCCTTTTGCAAAAGAGTTAGCACCAAGGCATGAAAGTTCTTTTAAAGTTGAGTTTTGATGAACTACACTATTTGATCCTAAGTATACTTCGTCTTCAATTGTCACATTACCTAATATGTTTACCCCAGCGGTGATCGTTATATTTTGACCAATTGTTACATCGTGTGCAATATAAGAAAAGCTCATTATATAGCAATTTTCGCCAACAGTGGTTTTGCCTACTGTGCCTAAGCTAATGGAAACAAAATTACCTATAACAGTATTCTTTTTGATTAAAAGTGAATTGGTGTCTGAATTGTTAATAATTTCTGGTAATGCTCCTACGATACAGTGGCTTCCAATTGAAACACCATCTTCTATAGTTGTCTTTTGATGAACTATTGAGTAAGGACCTATGGAAATATTTCTGCCTAAATTAACCCCTTCTTCGATTATGGCAGTTTTATGAATTCTCATAATTTAAAGTTTAATTATTTTTGATTTATTATAGACTATTCCAACTATAAAAATTATGAAATACAAGACATTAAAGAACGGTAACCGAGATAATTGTGTGTAAGTTGAGTTGACTTTAAATTCTTGAGTTAGGTATCTATTGCATTCTTCTAGGCTGTTTGCTTCTAAAATATTTCCATAGTCATCTATAAATGTATAATAAATTCTTGTATCACTTTCAAACAATTGAGAATTATTATATTTTGGTTTTAATTCGTCTATAGGGTTATTTTCATAGCAAAAGAAAATCTCTTTATTTTCACACCCATCAGCAGGAAAATCAGAAATAAATATTGAATTTAAATTACAAGTACTGACCACTTTATTTTTTTCTGTAATGTATGAAGTATATTCATCTGATTTTTGGGCAGGAATGCCATATAAAAATGAAGTATTGAATGAAACTATTAATAAGATAATAAACCCAACAGTCTTTGATTTTTTGATAATTATTGAAGCTATAAAAGCAAAAGTAATTAAAAGTAAAAAACTATAGTAGTGAGTCTTAAAAAGCTCAGCTGTAGCCTTATTAAAATTTTTCTGGGGAAAGCCGTATGCTTGAAGTAAAAGAATTAGTAGTCCATAAGCAGGAAGTAAAAAGTAAAACTTTAGATCCTTTTTTTTAATGTAAAGATAAACTACGGAAGAATAAAAAATTACTGTCAATAAAGAAGAAAAAAACTCTCTCCAATGCGATATTATCCAGATGTTTTGAAAATTTTCTTTTTTAATATAATGGAAAGCACTCTCATCATTATTTGCATACCACATAAAATAATCACCAAAAGTATCCAATATTATCATCCCAAATAAAGAATTAGCATGAAAGTGTCTAAAGGGATACATGTATAAATCTTTAAAGTTAATATTGTACAGTAAGCTTATATCTGCCACTTCCTGCATTTTTGGATCTTGAACTAAATGACTCGATAAAAACATTTGATTCGCAAAATAATTTTCTAAAAAAATAGGAATTGCTAATAATAAGAAGAAGAGAATAAGTTTTATTATCTTTATATTTTTAAATTTAGATCTGTTTATTACTAGTAGGCCAATAAAACAAAGTCCGACCATACCCAATATGGTTCCTTTTGATGAGGCTAGTAAAACAACAGAGAAACTTGATAAGTACAAATACTTCAAATTATCTGATTCTAAAAATTGCTCAATTAAATAAAATGTCCAGGTTAATAATGAGAAGGCAAGTATCTCAGGTTTCATAGTTGCTATTAAATTAATTGTTTGTGGGAAAAAATTTAAAATGGTAAATGTAATTAAAATCTCAAAACTTTCAAATTTTTTAAACTTTAAAAGTTGATACAAGCCACTTAAGCCAAATAAATATAGTATCAAATTTGTAATTTGTATACTATCACTAACAACTTGATTGAAGTAACCATTCGTTACAATATCTGTGTTTAGGCTTAATATAAAGCTTACAAAATAAAAATATAAAAGCCCTTGTTCCCTATTTGTATCATTTGTCACTTGAAAAAAATAATCAAGATAGTCTTTGTAATACTGGAAATCTGGGGCATAAACACTTAGGTAATGTAAGTTTAAATTAGTAAAAATCCATAAAAGGCTTGAAGCAAAAATGAAAATAGAAAAAATATTTTTTACTTCTTTTTTTGAAATTGAAAACTTTTTATTCATAAATATTACTTATTTCTTTATAGTATCAAGTAGATTGAATAATTTATTGAGAATTAACCCTCCACTTTCTTGAGTCAAGTGGGTTTTATCTACATAATACATTATTGGTTTTTCATAAATTAAACACTTGTCCAATTGTTTTTGACAAAGCAAATCATTTATCTCTAATCTATAAACATTTTTATGACTATTTTTAATTGAGCTTAATACCCTATAAGTATTGGGCGTATTGTTGTACCAATCTGACAAAGGTATATAAATTTCTTGTAAAGAATTATATAAAACGGATACCAGATCTTTCGGATTCATTTGAGAGCTAACCATTGTGGGAAACGGTTCAACTAAAACAAGACTCTTTGAATTCTTAGATAAAAGTTCGATCCAAGAAGCAAATCGAGACGGATCTCTAAAGTTAGGTCTAATATTCTGTACATAAATTCCATTTTCTTCTATCCATCTATGTAGCTCAAAGAGAACAACTGTAGTAATTTGTAACTTGTTTTCCCTCATCCATTCAATAAAACAATCTTCACAAATAATTTTTTGATCATAATTCTTCAAAATATTGTCAGTTTCCATACTCACAAAAATATAATTATAATTATCCAAATTCCTTTCTTTTAGGATGTATTTATGTAGCGCTATAGTCGAGGAATCTCCAATTATTAAAAGATACTGATTGGAATTATTATTGATAATACACTCATTCAAATTCTGAAAGTTGTCATCAAGACCACTTAACCTATTCCAGCAATCGTAATCAGAAAGAACTGTTTCATTATTTGTTACATAGTCAAAACTTCTTGAAGATAAGTAAGTTCTAGTACTTATTTCTTGAGATATCAAAAATGATGCAATTATGATAAAAAGTACAAGTAACTGATTTTTATGTACAAACTTTAATTCAACATTTATATATGAAAAATACCCTATTAAAAATATTAAAAATATTAAAAATATGACATTAAGTGATTGAAATATTTCACTTATCTCTATATTTAAATAGTTGAATATATTTACTGAAGTCAAAGACAAATCAAAGACTCTTATTTTGATTAAGTTATAGTTATCAATAAATATTCTATAGAAAGCAAATATTGGTTGATGTAAAAGGTAAATTGAATAACTACTAACTCCAATCATGCTAAGGGGTTTAAATTGTAAAATCTTTGATAAATAGGAATCTTTTGAGTTAGAGAATATTATCAAGGAAACGCCAATCAAGGCAATAAGTTTTGGCTCTGTATCATTTATCCAATTATCTCCAAAATAGAATATTGGAAAAAGCATAAGCGGTAATCCAATCTTTTCTAAATGCTTTACATGAAAATTATTACTTACAATCATTACAATGACTCCAAGTAATAATTCCCAAATTCTATATTCAAGTTTATAAAACTTATCTGAGCCAACCGCATAAGTATTCATATAAATTGATCCAAAAGTGATAACCACTATAAATAAAGCGAAATATTTTTTGAAGTATTTAAAAACAAAGAATGAAAATAATGGAAATAACAAATAATACTGTTCTTCAATTGCTAAGCTCCATGTATGCAAAAGCGGCATTACTTTTGTAGATTCCGCTATGTAGAAATCAAGGTTTATAAAATGATAATTTGCATAAAAGAAAATTGATGAAATCATTGATGTGGTGAACTCTTCCATTGCTTTTGGAGTCAACAAAAAATAAGCAATAGGAATTGTTGTTGTTAATAGAAAAAAAAGTGCCGGAAATATTCTTTTTATTCTCCTTATATAAAAATTCTTAAAAGAGAAGGTCTCATTATTAAGTTCAGAAATAATTATATTTGAAATTAAAAACCCCGAAATAACAAAAAATATATCTACACCGAGCCAACCACCCTTAAATTGCTCAAAATCAGCATGATAAAAGACCACTGATAAAACTGCTATTGCTCGAAGACCGTTAATGTCTTGTCTAAAATTTATTCTCTGTATATTCGAGATTTCAAATAAATTTATAAAACCATGTATGTATATGGATCCTTTTTTTTTCAACACCCTTAAATAATAGTATCGCTAATTGCTGATTGGGCAGAAGATATGAGAGTGAAGGAATTTTTGTTAACAATAGACTTTATCATTTTATATCTGTTATTAAAAGCTAGTAAATTAGATAACTTCTAAAATATTGGAGGATAATTTTTTATTTGAATATCAAAGAGTAGATTGTACCCATCTTTCTTTGACTGTAAAGCCATCTATGTAAAATATAAATTAAGATATATTTTAGAGATATGAAAAATGACATAAATATAAATAAGATTTCTCTCCTTTTAGGTGTTACTAATGTCCTGATTTTCTTCAACTATTTGGCATTTATAGTTAGTTTCTTATATCTATCTTTTGAGCTCATTCAAGAAAAAAAAGTATTGAGCAAAAGACAAATAAATTATTTAAAGTTAATCCCCATAAACTATTATGTTTACAGCTTTACAAGTCTGTTTTTAGAAAATTTTAAATCCTCTATTTTTTGGGATATGCAAAATTTTCTACATTATCTGAGGTGCAACTCATCTTATTTTACATACACATATATGAACGATTCTACAAGTCAATCTTGTTGGGAAAGTATTGGTTATGGTCCACTATCAGAGTTATTAGTTTTTCCTAGTGATAACATCTGGAGTATTACTTTGGTATTTGCCTTAATATTCACATCATCAGTTGTCTATTATTTGTTTACAATTAAAAACAATACGTTGATTATTGTGACCATATTAGTGTCACCAGCATTTCACTTTATGTACTTTGGGCTCACCACTGATATTCTTGTAGTTCTATATCTAATATTTATTTTGAAAAATACAAACTTAGATTTCTCAATAACAAATTTAATTATTTTGAGTTTTTTGACTCAACTTAAATCATTTCCAATATTTATCTTTGTTGGGTATCTAATTATTTATTACTTAAGAAATGAGATCATACATTTTGTAGTTACTTTTTGTACAGTTAGTTTGAATGCTTTTATCCTAATTAACCATTACTTTGTTTCAGATTATTTTCTACCAGCTCCGATTAGTTATACAAGATCTTTTGGAGTTCTACACGACTATAAATTGATTTTTGAGCACATTAACTTTGACGAATTATTAATTCTAATTCTATTTTTAATAATATTTGGTTTGTTGTTCCAAAAAAAACTAATTAAATTTACTAGTCAACTGAGTAATATTTATTCAGAAAAAGTAATATTTTTATTTCCAGCTATCTTTTTCATAAACTTGTATCAAAATTGGGGCTACAAGTTTATTTTTTCTGCTCTGTTAATTTATTTGATTTATAGTACAGAAAATAAGCAAAGTAAGTTTTTCCTAATCTGTGTAAACCTGTTTTCTACATCCTATTATTCAGTTGGTTGGGGTTTCGAGCAGAGTTTGATCAATTATTTTCTAGTTAGTATAAGTAAAGTAACTTTCTATAGTTTTTATCTAATTGCTGTATTTAACTTTACAAAAAGTTTACTGATTATGATCGATAAGAAAAAAAATTAGATATTTATTTTTTTAAAAATAAAAGAAGGGATTATTTTAATTAATTTCGATATTAGATTTAATCCTAGATTTCCATAAACAATATTCTTTTTATCTAGATTGTTATAAATTTTTATAGCTGCTTTATTTGGAGACATACTAAAAGGAGGTGTTTTATGATCTCTTGACATAGAGGTAAAAATTTTCCCAAATCTAATAATCAAAATGTTGTCTTTAGACTTTCCCAAGAGGTTGTTTTCAAGATATTGCTTACTTTTGCCATACTCAAAATTTTTATTCCTTAGCCTAACTGCCGCCATGGAAGATATGAAAACAAATCTATTTACTGAGATACTTTCTTCTAAAAATCTATATAGTTCAAATGGGACTGTAAAGTTTATGTAATACGTTTGTTCAACCTCTTTCTGAGTAGGTATTTTTGAAGGTCGATTTTCAAACAGCGCACCATTAAAAAACACAACCACAGGATTTTCTAGATTTTTTACAAAGTTTTTAATTTGTTCTTTTTCAGCAAGATAATCTTCAACAATAAGTTTATTGCTATTCGTACTGTAAGAATTTGCATCTCTAGTTATTAAAAATATCTCATGGCCTTTAGTCTCACAATAAGCAACAAAATGATGTGAAATTTCCGAATTTGCGCCAAAAACTAGAATGTTCATATTACCAGTTCTTTAGCCCAAGTCTTATTGATAGGTTCGATTGAAATTTCTTTTTTGGGTCTATTTCTTTAACTATTTCTTTCCATTTTGGGAAATTTTGATACATATTTTTAAATTCTTCCTCTATGAGAGTTGAGTCTTTTGCTAAATAGATTTTTCCTTCATTTTCGATTAAATATTTATAGAATTTTCTAATTTCTTTATATGAAAAGTTATCAAAAGGAAAGTCTACGGCAAATGTCCAACCATCCTGAACAAATGACAAGTTTAAATCAGACACATTTTTTGAGAGCCTCTTAACGCTACACAAAATTGGATGTTGCTTATTAATTAGTTTGTGCAGAATCATCTCAACTTTATCTTTTTTATTTTCAGGTAATGAAAATTGGATCTGAATAATCTTTCTATTTTTTGCTAAGTTTCTTGTGTCTGAAAAAGAACTTAAGGGGAATAAAACTTTGTGGGCACTCTTTATTTTTAAATTATTGTGTGAATTTAAAAAATAATAAATTGAATTTATTGCCTCCATTGATTTAAGTCTATTTTTTCCTATAAAAGGAAAGGCAAAATTAAAGCTTTTATCCATATCTAAATTCCTCTTAATCTCTCTTTCTTCATTTTCTAAACCAACGGATGTTTCTAATATCCAGCTAAAGTCCTTGTGTAATAAATTAACCCAACCAACTGAGTAAGCACCATTTTCTAAACTGAAATTTTTAAAAAGATTGTCTAACCCAGACCCTTTTTTAGTATTTGTTTTAAACAAACTAGGCAAAGATTTATTATATCTTTTAAGCTTTACTCCGAGGATATTACCAGTTAACCCGTAGCCTCCTATAGTCGCATAAAATATTTCAGGATTAGTATTTTCACTACAGATTTCTATGGCTTTATTAGGTAGTTGAATCATAATTTCATCAATATTTTTTTGAAAGCTTCCACCCCAAAATCCGTCTTTCCCATGGACGTCTGATGCTACGGCTCCTCCAAGTGTTACATTACTTTTTCCAGGAATTGCAGTTAAAAAGCTTAAATCAGATTTGAGATAATCTCCTATAGTATTTTTCGAACTAACAAAATCTTTTTTTGAATCAACAATCGGCTCAAAATAGTTATCGAATACAGGAATACCTGCATCACCATAAGAGTTACTATTACCAATTGATAAAGTAGTAACTCCATCAGAAAGTTGCTTTAGTTCAGTTACTTCTTTAATGTGTGTATTGCCCCAAGATTTAAGCTGTCTTTTCAACTAATACCCCATAAAATAAGTATCAAAAATAAGGCTAACGAAAAAAAATTATTTTTATTTTGTATATTTTTTACTATATCTTCAGTTTCTCCAATAACTGATGAAGAATAAAATTGCATTAAGAAATATATTAAACAAAATAATGAACTACTGAGTACTAAAATTTTAGAAGTTACAACATTAAAGTAATTAACAAAAAATATCCAAAATGAAAATGTTATTACACAAAATATAAATGAGATTTTTATTAGTTGCCTTAGTTCAGCTTCTTTATAAGAGTTAGTAAGAAAGTCTTTTATTTTAGAGTGTTGAATATCTGCATTTAATAATATAGATAATTTTTTTCCAGAAACTAAACCTAAACAGTTAAAAAAAATAAATGATATAAGCCAAAAAGATATTTGAGTATTCGTTGCGGCTCCCCCTAAAAATAATCTAATAAGAAACAGAGATGCTATTGATAAAATATCAAAATACTTTGTATATTTTAAATAAAGTGAATATGAAATTGTAATCACAACATAAGAAAAAGAATATATAAGAAGGGAGGCGTTCATTTGAAATAAAAAAAACTGTCCGATAATAAAAGAAGAGAATGCACATATAAGCCAAAATTTTTTTGTTTTGTAGCCTGCAGCAATTGGTCTGTCTTTCTTAGTTGGATGAAGCTTGTCAGAATGTATGTCTATAAAATCATTAACAATATAGGTGGAAGAAACAACTAATGAAAAATATAAAAATACCAAGCTTAAATTTAGGATATCGCCCCAAAGAAATTTACCAGATAGAAGATAAGGAAAAAAAATAATTAAGTTTTTTAACCAATTATCAATTCTCAACACCTTAAAAATTTTTACAAACACTATTAAAGTTTACTAGTGATAAAAAATTTCTTAATGATTCATAGCAAATGGCCTGAAAAATCTATAAAACAAGCTTAATAGTTTCAATTTTGATATAAATGGCTGTATAATTTTAAAATGGGAATTGTTGATTCAATAATTATTTATTACACTTCTGAAGAGTTTTTTAAAATTATTTTAACTTCCCTATTAGGTTTT
>Ga0315320_10003219_pt1 | contig 13446 bp, 8 predicted proteins | sample M140m21515metaG_FD_203458 | JGI IMG/M metagenome (GOLD analysis project Ga0315320, IMG submission 203458) | Ammonia-oxidizing marine archaeal communities from Monterey Bay, California, United States - M1 40m 21515 | ecosystem: Environmental > Aquatic > Marine > Coastal | place: USA: California...
TATAACTTTGTCTCCACTTCTTGGCGATGTATATTGTTGGCTAGAATAAGTCCAATTAGAACTAACTGGAAGTAAAAAACTTTCTACTCTAGGAAATAATCTTTCGCTACTTCTAAACTCACCTTGCGTAGGTCCAACTTCTTCTAAATCTCTTGGAACCTTGTTTATGTTATCTCCAAAAAGTACTATATGAGCAGTTTTCTTATACTCTCCTACAGGGTAATTTGTGTTCTTGATATTTCCATACTCTTGTTGGGTTGTTGTTGAATCGTTTGGTCCAGTATCTTCAGTGGTTTGACTTACAATTAAAGGAGCATTGTTGTCTATACCTTCAACACCACTCGTCTGATTACATGGGTAACCAGCTAAAGAACCTGGTAAATAAACATTGTAGTATTCTTGTTGTTGTTGTTTAACAACCATTTTATAGCTATACCATCCTAGGGGATTATCTGCTGGTGTTATTGCAGCACCTGATATTGGCTTTCCAACATAAAAGTCACATGGTGGTAGTGCTGGCACCGCATTCCAGTCTACCTGCCATAACATGCCGTTTTCCCAGCCATCAGAGCTATTGTTTACAAAAGATTGTATTATATTTCCAGTGTTGCAATCTATTTCTATAAATATATTAGCAGTTGGAACAGGCGCTCCAGGAAGAGATAATACATTAGCTACGACTGGAAGATTAAATTGACAAGAAGTCGCACATGCGGGATTTGGGGGTAATGGATTTTCTTTAGAAATTAAAACATCACTTAAAGTACCATCATTTACAGAATAAACTCCAGGGTAACCAGCGCTATCAGGAAGTTGTGGTATCACTTGATTAAAAGTAATATACATCATATCTCCTGCCCAAGTTGTAGGATCAATTCCTAGAGTATTGGTTTTATCTAATATTATAGGATCCTCTGTGTTTTTATAGTCATGGAATATAGTAGATCCTTTTAAGTTTTCACTAATACTATTTTCACGTACGTTTGATAGTATAACATTAGATGGTCTACCATATCTATCTGATAAAACTAAACCAACTTGATAAGTTCTATTCTGTTTAAGCGTGTGATTTTGATATTCTTTACGAACATAATTATCTGAGTTTAACCTAACTGCTCCCGAATTAGCTGTGGTCGGTAGTGGTCTTTTTTCAGAAATTTGCAATACATAGTTTAAATTAGTTGGAGAACTATGTTTGTCTATAAAATTTCCATATATAATTCTATTTCCAGAAACTGATTGTGCCTGTGCTTTTATAGGAACAGCATCAAATACTCTAGTAGTATCCGCCGCAGGTAATGTTTTCCAAGCTTTTCTACTTTGATAGTCGTAAAATAATACTTCACCGCCAGAATTAGAGCTTAAATTAGCAAAGTCTTTAGCTGGTATAGTCTCTATTATGCTAATTTGATTTGACTCAGCAGCTTTGTATAAAATATCTAGAGATTTAACATGTAGTTCTGATCTTACATCTTGCCATAATATTTTATCACTTAAATTACCTCTAGTTGGAGCTAATAAACCTATTTTAATTGAATTTATTTTATTCTCCATAAAACTAACAACAGTAGTATCAAAAGCAGCGCTTTCATCCCCTACTAAAGTAGCTTTTAATGCGTCTTCTTCAGGATCTGCATCTTGAACATTAGCATCATAACCTATGAAGTATCCATCTTGCTTAGGTACAAAAGCTAATTGAGTAAAAGGAGCTATTAAAGAGTTTTCATTACTATCGAATGTAAACCTATAACTAAATCTAGCAAACTTATCTTGCAGAAAGTCTGGATCACCTGGCCAGTTAACATCATAATCTGGATTAGGAAAATGAAAATATAATATATTACCTAATTCCAATGATGCTAAAAAATCTGAAACAGGAGCTCCATCAACATTAAATGTTATATAAGTTATAGGTCCTAAAGCATTAGCTCCTGGAACTCCAACTGTATCTACAGTTACAGTAAAACCAACATTTGCTCCTGTCACTAATGAACCATCTTTTAAAACAGTACCTGGTGATTCGGGTTTTATATTTGTGAAATTACCTTGAAGGCCTACGCGGAAAAGAGTAGGTCCATTATCTATAGCGATTATTTTTGCAGCTGTATTAGCTGGAAGATGTTTACTAACTACATCTTTCATTGTAGATTGATAATAGTCAGGAAAGTTTTCAAACTCTAGTAGAAGAGGTGAAGAGTAAGGATAATACTTAGCTACACTAACTTTGTCTTCGTTATTGTAATAGTCATTTTGAGCTAAGTTTAAATCTATTTTTCTTGGTTGATTTCTATTATCTGTCCAGAATAAAAGATTTTCTATAAGATTAACACCTGTTATTAATGATGTTTTAGATAAGTTTAAGAAACTACCACTTACTAATACTTTACCTTCATTAGTATTTGCATTATAAGATAGTATATAGTTATAAACTCCACCTGCAGAAATAGCAGAGTTTGATTGATCAAAACTAGAATCAGTGTAGTTAGTTACAAATAAGTATATAGTGTTTAAATTATCATCAAATAACGATCCTATAGCTGTTAAGTTGTTTCCTACTACTCCAACATCTCCAACCCAGTCTACAACTTCAGTATTACCTAATATGTTTTCTAATGCTCCTACGTCTTCTCCTTCTGATTTACTTATTTGAACGTTTAAAGCATCTCTATATTGACCATTGGGTAATATTCTTCCATCTTTGTCCTTATTCATTTTAGACTGAAGGAAAGTATTTTTAATTTCTGCCATTTAATTTAGTGTTTAATCCATTTAGACTTACCTCTCATTACCTGAACAAATTCAGAAGGTTTAATATTAGATAATCTTATTTTAGCATTTCTTAATTGAGCTCTTCTTTCTTTCTTATATCTATTTATTATATACTCAGGAACATTAGTTCTACTTGCTAAAACACTATAAGCTATATGCATGTATAGAGCTTCTTCTGCCATCTTAGGGACTTTAGTGTCTTCATCGTAAGCTAAACCATCAGATATGTATTCTAGTAGTATTAAACGATCTTTTAAATTACTACTAAAAGAAAATTTACCTTCTCTTTTGTTTATTGTAAACCAACCATTTCCCTGAGCCGTTTCTGGATCTAATCCATATCGTTGACCAAGTAATCCCCACAACCTCATATCTTGAACTGAATTACCTATTCCAGTTTCAAAAACTGGAGTTACAGTAGGTTGATTAAAAGGAGGTATGTTTTCCCATCTTTCTTCAGTTAGTGATGTACTTTCTAAATTCTCACCATTGTTATCTTGAGTAGGTATACCATACCCTGAGCTAGGAAAATTAAAACCAAAATGATTACTAGTAATATTATTGTCTTGTATAGGCGTTTCTGTAGGGTTGCTAGTTAAAGTTGTAGGATATATAGGATGTTTTATACCTTGATTATCTACAAAAGACAAACCAACGTAATTAACATAATCTTGTGGTATTATAACAGACAAGCTAGGTGGTATTGTAAGTTCTTGAGATTTAACGCTTCTTAAAGTATCATAACTAAATTCTTGCAAACCTCTTTTAGCATAAAACAATACATCAGATCTTTTTGCTCTAGATATTAATTTATCTCTACCAACATAACCTATCATGAAATTATTAACAATTTCAAATATTGAAATATATTGGTAATCACCATAATTAGGAGCACCGTCAACAAGATCAGACTTTAATTTAACTCGAACGTAATACCCATCTTCTACTGCATCAGGATTTGTAAACGTTAAAATACTATACGGCTCGATGTTAGAAAACTTTGATATTGAAAAACCTCCACCAGTGCCTGCTGGTCCAGAAGCCGTGCCACCAGCTGTTCCATTCCAAAGAGTATAAGGCGCTAAACCGTTTGGGCTAGTTTCTATTATAAAATTGTTTAGATCAAATTGATAATCTGCAGGGTTCCAGGATGTATTAGATTCTAAGTTTAAAACTTCGTCAAAAGTATAAACCATATTATCCATTACACCAGAAGTATAACTAACAATATTATTTTGAGTTCCTACATAATACTGCTCGTTTGTTTCGTTTATTAAACCACCATTAGGAGAATTTGCCATATCTTATTAACTTTTTTGATTTACTTCAGTAGCTTGAACTTGTGAAGCTGCTGCTTGCACTATTTGAGGATCTCTTATTACAACTCCAGAGTATGCTAGTATTCTTAATATTAATTCAGGTTGATCAGTGTCATCGATTTCAAAATCTTGAGATCCTGAAGAAGGAGTAACGCCTGGACCTGATCCTTTGCTATATATGTATTCTCCTAAATTACCAGTTGTAAAAGCCCAAACAACATTTTTTGGTTTTCTAACATATGATAATCCAACTTCAGTTGTTATAGTTTTAGGATAAACATTTATTTTTATACAATCTTCGCATAATACAGTAACTTGAGAAGTTATAGGATCTATATCTTGAATATTTTGATTTTCTTCTTGAGTAAATACTGGATAGTTAGTAGTTGGTCGGGTTAATTTAGACATGTTTAACCTAAGAAGTTCGCCTCTATTTGTTCTTTGAAGTTCTTGTTCTTCCTTGTACATTATAGTTCCTATTCTATGAACATCATCTGGGAGATAGAAAAACGGATTAGATATAGGTTGTCCGTTTTCATCTGTAGTTCTATAAGAAGCATTGCCTTCCATTCTTAGCATTGAAATAGCTTCTTCAATATGATCTACTCTATCAGAATATTCATCTTCTTGGCCAGGTACTCTTAGTTGTTGAGTTAAGCTTTCAAAATATCCTTCAAAAATTTCTTGTTGTGCTTGAGTGGCTATTTTATTAAACTCATTAGGTGTTATGTAACCTCTTTGCTCTTTATTAATAATTAATAAGACTGTTTGGTATACTGTATTTACATTTATAGCCATTTTAATATTTTTGTTTTATAAAAAAGAAAGGCGGCGATTTGCCGCCTAACTATTATTATTACAGGTTAAAACTTAATTTAACTTCTTTTGTATTGATTTGTAAACTTCAACCCCTTCGTCTGTTTTTAACCACACAGCAAAAGCTGAATATGGATTTTCTTCAAAAGGAACTGTCATTAACTTTTTACCATTGCTAGCCCAAGCGAAAGTTCTCTGATCACTAGATAATTTAATAATCTGAGCTTCATTAGCTTTTATAGCAAAGTTTCTAAGTTCTACATTATCATCACTAGCTAACTCTAAGAATAGTATTGGATTTCTCTTAGAAAATATAAGTAAATCTCTTCTAATCTCCTTAGAACTCATCTTAGACACTTTAGAACCTTGCTCAACTCTTAATATAGCTTCACAATGCTCTACGTCTAAACTTCTAGCTAAAGATACAGCTTCAAACTCTGCTTCAATCCAGTCTATTTCACTTTCCGCGTTTTGAACTCTATCAAGTTCAGCAAACTTCTTGTTGATGTCTGGGTGATACAAAGACATAAGTTTCTGTAAATTTTGTTTTTCTTTAGGTACAAATAAAACCCCATCTTTAAACACCACATGCTCTAATGTTGCCATTCCTTGCTGTTCATCAGTAAATACAGATTTTTGATTACTAGCATATCTAAGTTCTCTTTGATATCCTTTTTCTTCATCAAAATGCATTAACGGAAAACGTCTAGTATGTTTAGAACGTAGTGTGTATGTTAATGGTGATTTATCATTTAAAAGATAGTAATTTCTATCTTTCATTTCCCATGTTTTTTCTTTTGTTGACATAATATAATATAATATAATTTGTTTTTTTTTATTTAAGCCTCGGCCTCGTTACTGTATTCTTCTTGCCATGCTTGCTCCTGCTCTTCTCTATAATTAAAAAGCATATTTTTTCCATCTTCCAATAAACTAGCAAGACCGCCGGCGTTGTAAGCATATTCTGATGTAAAATCACTAATGTCTATTGGCCAAAATGATATAAAACTTCCATCAGGAGCTTGAAATTGCTTAGCAGTGTTATTACCATCTCTAGAAATTACACCTAATCCCTCTGCTCGATACAAGTTTTGCATTGATCCTTTTTCATTATCTGCAAAAGGATTATAAAACTCACCATTCGTTGTTTTAAACCAGTTTCCTGATAGAGTTACGTATTTATCAAGAACAGTCGGGTAATAATCTATTTTATAACTGAAATCAATAATCTCACTTTCATCTGAAGCTATCGCTTTAGATAAACTTTCAGTTATTGTTGCTGCAGCTTTAGTATAGATACTGTGCGCTACATTTTGCCCTGTAACTTCATAAGGTTCCATTAATTGGTCGACATATTTTCCCAATGCAGGATCAGAGTTTTGCATTACTTTAGTAAATTCACCTCTAAGTTGAAACGACTGGCTTATTAAGGCGGAAGCAACGCATACTCTGTAACTAATACCTGTGCCATTGTCTTTTGGAGAAGCTAATGCAATAACTGCGCCTTCTCTTCCAAGATACACACATGTCGCTTCCATAAAAGGATTTCCATAAGGTATATACACTCTATTATCTGCCACAAACTCAGTAACTGGATTCCTTAAAGCAGGACCTCCTTTAATACCGAACGGTGGTTGAGCTACCTTATAACTTATTGTTTTTTTCATAATTTTTATTTTAAAAACAGCCTCTGCTTTAAAACAAAGGCTGTATGTTTATTAAGGTATATAGATTAATTTGGCCCAGATTGCTCTAAAAACTTATATATATGTTTTTTAGAGATAGTCTCAGCTGTTACACCAATATTAGCAAATGTGGTAGCTAGTAATGATTTCATCCTTTCGGCCTTCCAAATTTCCGACGTCTCTGAACAACATTCTGAACTATCGCATACTATAGGTGCTAATATAACATTTCCATTAGCATCTGTGATAGCTGGCCATGTATATGTTGACCCGTTGTTTACCTCTTCATCACATTGTGTGGCGTTAGCGGCGGTCTCATCTTCAACAACTTGTTCTATTTGCTGGATCTCCGCAACAGCGTCTTTATATTCTGGTTCACTCAATGAAGCTGCGGCTTCACTCCAAGAATATATCAAACTAAAATCAACTATTGCTGTGTCTGATAAACCTAGTGTTGAAACAACTCTAGCCATAGATTTAGACCCATCAATTGATAAGTATGGTATATATTCTCCACTCATATTTGGTCCCAAATCAGGATATCCTGTTTCATTAGGGAATACAGAAATAAATCTATAAGCCATTTCAATTGCAGAATTCCAGTTTTGTAAATCTGGGGCTTGGGGATCTACTCTATAATTATCAATACTATACGGTTGACCACCCCATTCAAATTGGACTTTTTGTGGATCATATTGAAAGTTAGTTGGTAAATCATTATTAGGAGACGAAATGAAATAAGACGCGTCCGTTACTGCTATTTTTACTTTTATACTTGACATAATTTATGTTTTAAAAGATTAATAAATTACGCTACAAATAATACAAAGTTATTAGCAGCTTGTACACATAGACATCTTTCAGAAAGATAATGAACTTCCATAGCATCAAGAGATGAAGTATAAGCTCCACCTACTGAACCAGTAATCCATGATTTCATTCTTCTATCGTCTGTTTCAGAAGCTCTGTATCTTACGTGTAAGAATGGACGTCTGATGTTTGATCCTAACATTTGATCATATACCGTTGAAGTTCCAGCAGGAATTAACACACCTTTGATGTCGTTAACCATTCCCCTTGTAGAAGCATCATTTAGATATTTCCAGTCAGTTTTGTAGAAGTCATAAGAACCTCTTCTAAAACCAGAGAAACCAAAGTTAAGTGCCATTTCTGATTCATTATCAAATAAACCATAAGAAGCAGCGCTTGTGTTATTGTATCCACCACCAGCTTGAGCAGCGATCATATCATCAAAGTCTAAAGCTGTAGCTCTATCTAAAAATAACATGTTTTCTTCAATAGCGCCTTGTAAATCTAGTTGTGCAAGAATTTGATCGAAATCACCTAAAGCACCAGCACCAGGATTAGCAGCACCAGAAAAACCAGCGTATACATTGCCTCTCTCTTCTAAAGCAGCAAACATACCTTGTGTACCTGTTCCGTTAGTTCCACCAACTAAACCAGCAACACCAGAACCAGCAGCAGCTAATTCTCCTTCAACCATCGCCATTTCAAGATAATCTTCATATCTTAATCTAGTTTCTGATTCAGCTTTCATATACCATAAGAATCCAGATGTTCCGTCTTCAGTAGCAACTTCAACCCAACCAATTTGAGCAGTATCAGAACCATTAACTAAGTATTTATCTTTAATGATAGTTGGTTTGTTTTGGAATTGAGTAAATGACGGAGTCACAGAACCTTCCATTCCTAATGTTCCTTTTGCAAAATCAGAACCATAAACAAACACTTTTAAGTCAGCATTTGATAAAGCAGCAAAATCAGCAGCAGTGTAACAAACAGCTGTAAAGTCTAAGTTGTTAGGTTGTCCAGGGTTTGGAGCTACAGTAATTAAACCTTTTAACGTTAGTCCAGTAGCTGGATCAAACACTACAATGTTTTGATTAACTCTAACAGCAACCTCATTACCACCAGGTACAATAACTGAAAATACAGTTTCACCACCAGCAGCAGGAGCTCCTTTTGATACATTGTCATAACCAATGTGTAATCTATTTTGTTCAGACCAAATTACTTGATCAGATGTCATTGGCATTTCAGCGCCAACCATTCTTAAGAATCCTGATAACGTTCTGTTACCAAATCTCTCTACTTCCTGTTCGTATAATTCAGGTAAGTACTGTTGTGCAAAGCTACTAAAGTCAGCAGCATTTGGATCAGTCCACTGTAAGTAGTTGCTTGACAGCACTGATTGATCTTGTGTTGGTGTTAACCCAGCGTTTTGCACTGTAAAATTTCCTAAAGCCATAATTTTTGGTTTTAATTTTTATTTTTTATTGATTTTTAATTTAGAACTATTTACACCACTTACAGCTTTTATTTTCAACCCATTCAGGTATACTGAATCATTTGGCTGAGAAACTCTAGCTGAATTACTTATGTTTTTAGAGTTAGCAGAAACGTTTTTAACAGCATCTGCCTTGCCTTGCTCATAAAAGTGACTAGCAATAGTATCTATGTTTTTTGCAGCGAACAAAGATTTATGATATTTGTTTAAGTCTTTTACACTTCCATCTTCATTAAGGAACATCCCTAAGAAGTTTGAAATATCTGATTGACTATTTAACACCTCATCTGTATTATTAACATTATATCTAACCTTTTTTTCTCCTAAATCAAAATCAAAACCTTTGAAATCTTCTTTAAAGAACTTGTTAGTATCATTAATAAACTCTTGACGAGTTTTTTTAACTCTATCTTGTTCGTTATTATATCTATTGAAAAAGTCCATTGCTTTTTGTTGTTCTTGAGTAACGCCCGGTCTCAACTTGATCTCGTCGTAATATTTGTTTTTTGTTTCCTCAAGAAAACTTTTAGCTTTGGCTACTTCTTCTTTTATACCTAGCTTGCGCTTACGTATAGTCTTTTCGTCATCTTCTTCTTCATTATATGCGAATTCATCATTTAATAAAAATTCGATTTCTTCGGCATCTAAATGAGGTTTTGATGTTTTATAAAATTCTTTTAATAAAGTGACATCGTCGACATCTTCGTAATTTCTATTTAATCTTACATAGTCTTCAACATTGCCACCAGTCTCCTCCATAAAAGAAACTAGTTTTTCTATATTCTCCGGCAATTGCTTACCTAAAACTTTTTCGTCTCTTACAGCTTCTTTAAGTTCATTTTCAACATTTTTTACTTCAGCCTTTGTCTCTTCAGTTGTTATCTCTGATATTGGCGTTTCAATTACTTCTTCTTTTGTCTTGGGTTCCGATTGCTGTAACTCCCGTACTTCGTCTTCCACTCTTTCCACGTTTGATATAGATTGTTTTTCATCCACGTTTCCTGTTTGTAGCTTTGGAATGGCATCTTCTTTTGTTTTTTCTTCAGCAACTTTTTTAAAATCTATTTTAGGGTTGTCTGATTTTTTATTACTATATTTTTTAGGTTTTTTCTTTATCTTAAAATCCCCTTCTTGTTTTACTTCTTCGTTTTTGTTTTCCATGATATGATATTATATAATTACTTTGGCAATTCAAAGTTAGTTGGCAGCGTGTCCTTCTGCCTTTGTTGTATCATTTGACTTTGTTGAGTCGCCTGCATTTGTGTTCGTTTGTCTTTTCTATCTTCTATTTCTGCTTCTTTTGACTGCATAGAGCTAATCTCCATTTGCTTTAACTGTTGATCAAAACCAAACTGTAGTTCAGCTAATTGCTTTTGTATTTCTCCTTGAGTTTGAATTTTTTGAATATCAAATTGAGATTTACCTTGTTCTATTTGCAATGTTGTCTCGGCAATAGCTTGTTGCTTTTGCACTTCTGCAGCTGCTGTTCTTTCAGCTGTTTCAGCTTGAGCGTTAGCTTGAATTTGAACCATTTTTTCTTGTTGTTGTTGATCGCTCAATCTTTTCTGCTCTTCTTTAAGTTTTAAAAGTTTATTAGCTAACTTAAGATTTTTTATCTCTCTAATATCTACTGCGTCAGGAAGAGTTATAGATTGCTGTTGAAGAGCCATTTGAATATTCTGCTCTAGCATTGCTTTTTCTTCTTCGTCAGGTTCTATTTCTAAATAAATACCAAAGTCGTATAAGTGTATGTTATTAACCTCTTCTAAAGTTTTAACGTTATAAAGACTTATACTATCTATTAAACTTTCTCTTAATAAATCAAACTCAAGACTATCTGAAACTCTTAGCGATATGTTTTCACAAGCTCTTAAAACTAAAAACAAACTAGCGTTTAATATATGTTTAGTAGCTGTATTAGAATTAGCTGCGGCTAATTTTTGCAATCCAACTAATGAATCTTTATTAGGTTGACTACCGTCTCTAGCTTCATTAAGTCCTGTAACATCTCTTATCATTTGCAGATAATATTGATATGTTTGGATTAGTGATTGAATTTTTTGTTGACCACTAGAGCTAGCTAGTTCTTGTATAGGTATTTTTCCTTGGTTGTAGTCACCATCTTGAGTCATTGATCTACCTACAATACTACCAGTTTGAAAATACATATTTAAAGCCTCTTGAGGATTGTAGCTTGTTCCATTACCTAGGTCGACTTCTGCTAAACCATCTACATCCATAAACACCCCGTCTGGAACTGTTCTAGATAAAACTTGTTGTAATTTTAATGAAGTTAACTGAATCATATCAGCAAATCCCATCATTCTTTCAACTAAAGATTCTATTCTTCCTTTATAAATGCTTGGTGCGACTATCTGATAATTCATGTTCACTTTAGAAGTGTTGGAAAATGGTCTTGTCATATTCTCAGCGACTTCCCACTCTAATAATATAGGGTGGCCTAATATTTTAGCTCCACTGTATAAAACCTCAATAGATCTTGACACTCTATCATACTTATCACTAGGTGGTGGATTAAAAAAGTCTTGTTTTTCTATAGCTTTTTCTAAACCTTGATCAGTATATTTTATTTTATAAACTTGGTCAGCAAAGGTTTTGTATTCAAAAAACATAACTTGCACAGTATTGTTATTATTCTGACCTTCCCAGTTTCTTGTGTAATTAGTATTACCTGGGTATTTTTGAATCTCTTCTAATTCTTTTGCTGTAATGTTTGGGTATAATTTCTTTAACTCTGGAACGCTTAAAGATTTGACTTCTCCAACATAGTATATATCTTCAAAATTAGGATCTTCTGTGTATGACCAAACTAGATTAGCTGGATCTACATATTCTACAGTTATACCTTCAGCTTTATTCCAACTTGTTTTTACAGCTCCAATACCTAAGACAACTAAATCTTTATTAAACCTGTTTCTAACTAAATCAAACTTATTCTTAGCTAAAGTGTTTTCTATTAATTCTTCTTCTGCTATTTCTATTGCTTGTTTATAATCAAGCTGCATGTGAATTTCTAATTCCTCTTCAGTTTGTGGAGCTCCTACAGGCGCTTCACTAATGTCTATTCCTAATTTATCTCTAACAGTATTGATAAACTCTCTAGTCTTTATATCTCTTAGTATTTTCTCACCGTATTCAGTCCTAGTTTTTTGAGAAGCCGGATCTTGAGAATATGCTTTTATATCATACATCTTATCAGACATACCATTAACAACTATATCTACAAACTTAGGAATTATTGGAACTGGTTTCCAGTCTAGATTTAAGTAAGATAAATCTCCATTTATAGATAATTCATCTTTATACTTTTGAATTGATTGTTCTCCTCTAGAGTATAGTCTTCGTTGGTGAAATATATTATAGTTAAAAGCATATCTATTACCTCCAACGCCTTGTCTAAACCATTCTCCTTCTATAGCTTGAGCAACTTGTAGTCCATAATCTATAGACATTTTAGTCTCTTGAGGAACTACCTGATCGGGAAAAGAACTTCTATTATTGGTGTAAATCATTTATCTATTAGTTTTGAAAGAATACCATCGTTGTTATACATTTTAATTCCTAAATTAATACTTTTAGTTTGCCTGTTAGCTGTTGGTTTATATTTATTTTTGTTACAAGCCATTATAGCTAAGCCAGAACTTATAGAAGCATCATGTTGGGTTCTATTGTTTATATTAAACTTAGCCCAATCTTCTAGTGTTTTCTGATGATACATGTCTCCATAGTTGTTATTGTAGAAACCAACATATGAATCTATATAGGCTTCTATTGCAGCAGCGTGAGCTTGCTTAATATCTTCGCTTGAGTTAGGTATTCCACCAATTTCTTTTTCTGTAACAGAAAGTTTATTCCAAACCTTATCTGGTCTATTTATACTAAAACCTCTATATCCTCTTCTTTTAAAATAGTAAAGTAATCTAGGTTTATTATTTTCACATAGTATAGGCATACCATAAAAAACACAAGCCATTAAGACGTCTTCAAAAAATGTTTCTGCAGTCTGTGGTCTTGATATATATTCTAAAAAGAAATGATTAGGTGGAGCGTCTTCCATACTGAATTTAGTAAGGCCATGTAAAGCTCCATTTGAACCTCTTCCATCTACTGTTCCTGATATGTCATAACTATCACATCCAAAAGCTCCAACGTGTTCATTGCCAGCATATTTGATGCCATTTCTTAATATCACTTGATTTTGAAGATTTTTAGGTGGTATCCAACTAATATTAAATCTACCATCGGGATTAGGCATAAAGACAACTGAAGTATCTTTCACACCATTAATCCACTGAAAGCTACCTCTTGTCACATTAGCCTTATTGTTTAACTCTTCGTTGTAATCTATTTGTTGATATATTTTAGTAAGGTTAAATAAACTAGACTTAGTCTCATCTCTAAATGCATGCTTTTCAGTTCTTGGAAATTGTCTATAGTATTCGTTTAGACTATCTTGATCTGACTTTAAACCATCTACTTCATTTTCCCAATGCTCTATAACTCCTGTGTCAATTGCAATACCATCAAT
>Ga0315320_10003221_pt1 | contig 13445 bp, 10 predicted proteins | sample M140m21515metaG_FD_203458 | JGI IMG/M metagenome (GOLD analysis project Ga0315320, IMG submission 203458) | Ammonia-oxidizing marine archaeal communities from Monterey Bay, California, United States - M1 40m 21515 | ecosystem: Environmental > Aquatic > Marine > Coastal | place: USA: California...
AGTATCTGCAGCTGCAATACGAGCATCCGCTCTTGCATTCGTGTAATACAGATTTGTGTTTTCTGCGATATTTGCAGTTGTCAGCGTAAGACTTCCCCCCAGACTTACAGAGGTGGAGTTAATCGTAATACTTGAGTTTGTAAGTGCTCCATTTGGAATGTTTGTGAGAGAAGCGCCCGAACCTGCAAACAAAGTTGCTGTTACAGTACCAATTACATGTAATGGAGTATCTGGGTCAGTCTTTCCGCCGACACCCACACGATTATTTGTAGTATCAACATAGAACGTACCGGCGTCAACGTTTAGGTCAACTGCTGCGGCTGACTGACTGATCATTGCTGTACTAATTTTTGTGAGTGCCATTTAGTGTCTCCTACTCGGGTAGCTCGCCCGCATTCATTCGAGCCATAATCATTTCTTGAGTTACTTCTGATACGGTACCATCTGAGTTTAGGTCAAAAGTAACTGTATTTTCAGATCCTTCATAAACTATTTCTGTTAGATTGTGAGAAGAAATATATTCTTCCGACAGTTTTTCTATATGTATTGCTTCAATAGTTACGGGGTCTGTTGTTTTATAAATGTAAAAATTCATATTAGTTCCTAGGTTGCATTAGATGCACTATGATAGTCAGAATCATAACTTATAGTTTTGAAATGAAATCCAGACCCATTACTTCCTCTATTTGAGTCTACGTTGGATACAGTACTATTACTAAAGTAACAAGTAGAAGATCCTCCTCCTGCATATATTCTAATTAGAGCATACATTTGATAGTAAGCGCCATTTGTTTTCATTCTAAGGTTTTGCTTGAAAACGCTTTGCCCCGAATGTCCACCACTACTTACTTGATCTCTATAACCGCTAGTATTGTCATCGGCGGTGTCTTTACCAAAAGCTTTTGTAGAGCTATCTGCATCATTGTGAAGGATTAATTCAGGACCAGTAGTGTAAGGCAAAAACATTGTGTTGGTGTCTGCACCACCATAGCTTCCTTCTTGCAGTTGCTGAATCATTATAGTAGAATAATTTAAACAACATCTCCATGTCATAATACTTGGTCTATAATAATTAGTTATTAAAGAAACATCAAATATAGTTTGTTGGCCCCAGTGTCCTGAAGAATAAACTGTCATAAAATCGGAGCTTCCTGGAGCACTAGAAGAAGAGGTCAGTTGAGGCGTTCTAAAACACGCAGTCTGCCCCAGCTGCATATTATTACCTAAGTACGAATCATTGGTATAAACGGGAGCATACCCTGAATTTCCTCCGTGAGCGAAACCTCCTGTTGAAAATACTGTCATTATTCTATCTCCTCCAGCGCAAATTTATATTTTTTACCTGTTTTGTTATTGATTAAGTACAAATTTTCTGCACCCTCTTGTACAGTCCAATTTCCTGTAGTTCCATCTACATCATTCCCACCTTCTTTTGACTCATTAGAAAGATGTAAGTCGGTAGTATATACATTTCTCCATCTTTTTGTATTACTTCCCAGGTCAAAAGAAGCATCCCCATTCGGTAAGAAGTGTTCATATGCAGTAATATCACTGTGATTGATAACTAGTTTATCTTCTAAGGAACCCGATCCACTTACTATTGGCATCTGCATGTGTATTGCAGTAGTGGCGTTAACTTTATTTTCATTAGCTTTGATGTATATTCTACCAGATGTATCACTACTAAACACGGCATGAGCATTACCAAGAGACATTGCAATTTGGCCAGCAACATCTAAGTTAGTATATGCACTCGCTTGAGTTCCTATAGCTAAACCATTATCTGTCCAAGACCCTTTAACTGTATTATTAACTTTGATTTTGAATCGGGTATCGCTTAGAGTACCAACAAAAGCTTCCTGTGCTACACCAGGAGAGTTCTGGCTTCCGATAGCCATTATGAACTGACCATTACCAGAAGTTGCTATTACACTTTGACCAGTAGCTGTCGAGTTTTGTGCGTGTACAAGATAACTAGGAGAATTTGTGCCGATACCAACGTTGCCACCACTAGTTATTTTCATCTTTGGAGTACCAAAACCTACTCCAAAGTGCAAGGCTCCTTCTCCATATCCATGTCCTGCACCTGTTGAGGATATATCCCAAGCAACACCATTATTACCAGTGTTGTTAATTATAAGGGATACATTTGCGCTACCGCCAGTAATTCTAATACCATCAGTATTACCAACTCCACCCACTTCTAGTTTTTTGCCTGGAGAATCTGTACCGATACCAACGTTACCACTTGTATCGAAGTTTAATGCATTTACAAACCCACCAGCGCCTGCATTATATCCTATAAACCCATGATTAGCATCAGCATCAAGTCCGAAAAAAGCATATCTAATTGCACTATTTGCTGTATCTCTACCAATGATGCGAATTGAAGGATCATCTATACTGCTATTGTTATCTCCAAAAATTGCTTGAACATCTGTACTTGATTTAGCTACAAATAAAGGAGCAGAAGTTGCACTTGTATTAAGATTTCCTATCTTAACGTCGCCAGAACCATTTAACCTCATCGCCTCCCCTTGGGCATCTTTAAAGATTAAGTTAGCTCCAGTAGAGACATTACAACCGATAGATGACCAATTATTTCTCACGTCATTATAAAAACGTAATCCATAATTAGCGTTATAAGCTACAGCTATTTCCCCTCGCACGTCTAAGGCTACAACTGGAGAATCTGTTCCGATACCAACGTTGCCACCACTAAGAATTCTCATGCTTTCTGAACCACCATTATAAAATATAGAAGCACCTGAACTTAATAGACTTAAATAATCTCCATTGTGAGAATAAGATAATTTTCCTCTAGCAAAACCACCACTATCATCAAAGAATAAATTGCCGTCTCCAGTTGTTCCTGAAAGTATAGTAATACCCGCAGTACCTGAACCTTCAACAACTAATTCATCAGCATTTGAATTAACACTAGCACCACTATCTGCTGTTTTAACATGTAATTTACCTAGTGGAGTTGTTTCTCCGATACCAACGTTGCCTCCTTCAAAAGCAAAATTACCAACACCAGTAACAAACCCAAGCCCGTTTGTTCTTGTTTCTAAGTAGGAATGTATAGAGCCATTTTTTGCAAATCGAATTTGAGCAGCATCTGCTGTATCATCTCTTGCTAAATTAATATAGCCCGGTCCAACCTCGGTATAATTTTGATCTGCGGGAGTGCCAAAATATACAGGGGCAAGGCCAACACTCCCCCCTACCATTACAGGGGATAAAGTTTGTAGCTCGCCTCCGCCTCTTAAGTACATTTTCTCTGTAGTGCTACCACTTGAGTTTGTGGTACCAAATCTTATTTCTGTCTCATTAGTACTGTGGCTTACATATCGAGCACCTATAGAAGCTACATAATCAGTATCGTTCTTAAAATAAATTACAGAGTTGGTATTGTCAACAGTGGTTTCGTTTTGTAACGTAATGCCCATATTGTTTCCTGCACCAACTTGAGTCCATACATCTCCTGCACTACCTTTATTATCTTTTACGTGTAGCCTGCTTGCGCTTGGATCAGTTTCACCGATACCAAGGTTACCATCATGGTTGATTCGCATTTTTTCCGTAGGAGCAGCGTTGATTTCTCCAGTATAAAAATGTAACCCAACACCTCCTGATCCTTCTCTGCGTCCTCCTATTCTTGGGCCATATCCAGAAGTATTTGCAACTTCCCATTGAATATAGTTACCTTCGTTTGCTCCGCCACCAGAATTTTCTATACGAAGTGCTTCTGTAAAGTTGCCCGAACTTGTTTGCTTGATATGAAGTTTTGTATTTGGATCATCAGTTCCAACACCAACACTACCATTATTCTTAACAATTAACTTAGTAGTATTTTGTGTTTTAAGCACAATATCAGAGGAAGCTCCTATCTGTATTCTTGAAGTACCTACAACCAATGCTGTATACGTACTTCCAGAAAATAGTGAGCTTCTTAGGGTTCCTGCCGCTTCTAAATCTAAACGTCCAAATGATGTGCCGTTTATAGCGAGCGTAGTTTCACCTGTGTATGAATTAGGAGCTGTTCCAAGTCCAAGGTTACCGCTCTCATCCAGCGTCATCTTTGTCGAAAGAGCTGCGGCACTTCCTGCAGATACGGAAGCATTGCTATACCAAATATGCTTCCCTGTATGTTGAGCGTATAAAGTACCTAATCCTGTGGTTTTTGCAAGCCAAGATGAACCATTAAAATATAAATTAGATGAAGTAGTTACACCTGAAGTTGTGCCATAAATAGAACCTCCAGTATTAAGGTCTAATACAGCATAATCAGTAGTCCAAGCACTAGGAGTTGTTTTAATACCAACACGACCTGAAGAATCAATACGCATGCGCTCGGTAGGAGAAGCTGTAGATGCTTGAGCGTAGAATTTAATACCAGAACCGCCTGTTCCAGTATTATTTCCTCCAGAGAGAACAATTTGACCCCCTTTATTTGTTGCTCCTCCACTAATTGTTAAAGTACCTGCTGAACTTGCTGTTTCTATTACACCGCTTGCAGGGGTAATGATTTGACCTCCAAATACGGCGGTACCCGCATTTGACATATCAAGGCTAAGGGCAGTAATATTTGTAGAGCCATCATATCCTTGAAATATAATATCTCGATCTGATACCATTGATCGAATTGTAAGATCATTATTACTAAGCTGAAGTAGTGCAATATCTCCGCCTTGTGATCTAAGACGAGTGAACCCACTATGAGAATCTAAGTGAATTTCAGCAGGAGAATCAATAGTAAAATTATTGCTTCCATGGGCTTGAACTGTGTTAAATTTTACCTTTTTGTTAAAATCCCATGAATCTGTAGAAGAAGCATAGGTTAAAGTTGCCGAAGCGCCATCAACTGTAATACCAGCGCCATTCGCCGCGGTTCCGTTTGCAGCTCCCGACGCCAAAGTAATATTGAGATCGTCAACAGTAAGAGTAGTGGAATTAATAGTAGTAGTAGCGCCATCAACTTGTAGATTTCCTTTAATTACAACTGTGCCTGTATTATCCCCAACTGCTGCAGGGTCGATAACTAGACTTGCGGGACCACGAAGCTCACCTGTAGTGGTAATATTTGCTACCGATATTGCAGGTGTTCCTGACAATCCTGTTGCGGTAATTCCCAGAGCATTAATCTCGGCTTGAGTTTGGTCGCCGGTTGCTCCAGACTCTATTCCATCAAGTTTTGCACCATCTACCGAAACATTTCGTCCATCAAAGGTAGAGTTTGTAGTAATTGCGCCAGTCATTGCACCACCAGCTTTGGGAAGTGCAGCTACCGCAGTAGTGTTAAGAGCTTGTAGATCTAGACCATCAACATTGCCACTTACAACTATATTTCCCGTTACGTCTATGCCTGTGGAGGTGGTGGCGATTTTGGCAGAATTGTTAAAATATAGCTTTGTTTCATCGCCCTGAATAGCTACAAGATAATTAGCAGTGCCATCTGAATTTTGTAAATATGTGTTAGTACCTCTAAGATTAAGATGTCCTGTTCCAACGTCACTAATAATACTATTAGAGCCATCATGATAAATCTGCAAATCTTGGCTCGTACCAAGTCTTAACTTTACGTTGTCAGGAAGATCAAGATTAGATGCTGTGTCCAAGCTAACTGCACGATTGCCGATTTCGACTTCTATGCCCGTGCCACTTGGAGGTGCACTTGAAAAAGTAAGAGTAGTTCCGCTTACAGCGTAGTTTGATTTTGACTGATATACACCGTCGATAAATACGCGAGTATTGTTTTCATCGCCTGGATCAAGGGAAAGAGTAAAAGCAGTAGTGGAGTTATTACCCGTAAAGGTATTAATAGTAATAGAACTATCGCCAATCTTTTTCTTGAATGCAAAGATTTGAAGATAGTCATTTAGAGCAGCCGCTTCAGTAAGAGTTATTGTAGCGCCATTAGTCGCAGTATAGTCCGTCTCGGGATCGAGAAGAATACCATTAAGAAATACTTGTAGAGCACCCGCAGTGTAGGATAGAAAATCACTATTATCATCGTTTCCAGAGAAAGCAGTTTGAGATGCAGTAGCAGTATAAAGATACTCTTCTAGAATAGCATCGGCAGCAGAAGCTCCGCCACCTCCGGAAATCTCTACAATACTTTCGGTACCTCCAACGCTTTTCTTGATGTACATCTTGCCATCATATGTATTGATGGCAACTTCACCTAATTCAAGTTGTGACGTTGTGGGTGCAGCGCCCGCACTAGCGGAACGCTTTAATTTAATAGTCTGCGCCATGTGGCTCCTCCGTTACGGGCGTATATACGCCAAAGAGTTTTTTTAGAATGTTCCGCCGTCTAGAGTATTTGCCCAAGAGGCTACACCAGAAGTGTTCATGCTTAATATATAATCAGAGGCAGTCGCATTTCCGGAAGGCTTCACAAGTCGAGTATACCCAGCATTTGATGCAGCACCGATGAGCAAATCACCAACTGCTGTAGCTGAAATACCTTTAATTCGTAGAGCATCTGAGTTTACTTCGACAGTAATATTGTCGTCGTTTACGTTGAGAGTATTTCCTGATTTAGAAAGAGCATCTCCTGCAACGATTTGACCAGCACCTGAGAACTGAGATACAGTAAGTGCAGTACTACCAAGAGTAGGAGCACCATTATGAGTAAATACATAACCGTTGTCCGCGCCTACAGTACCTTCTTCTACAAAAGTAAATACTCCACCGGTCATTTCCGAAGAAGCATTTGCATCATCTGCTCGAGTAAGTACCCAAGCTGTAGAGCCGTCACCAACTGTAGTAACTACGTAAATACCGTTCTCCGCCGCGGAAGACTGGTCTTTAACAAGAATTCTGTTACCCGCAACTACTGTTACACCGTCTAGTTGCAGTGCAGCATTTGACCCAGAGTTTGTAAGAGTTCCACCAGAATTATTATAGTTAGAAGCTAGATTAGCAGTAGTAGCTAAACGTACAGAATCTTTTACGTCAAGTGCTTGTTTGATTGCATCTACATACTCTTTTGATACGAGAGAGTTTGCACCGAATCCAGTACGATTCTTGTAGCCAGAGGGAACAGTAACTGTACCCGTACCATTTGGAGAAAGTACCAAATCACCGTTTGTATTAGTAGTAGAAATTGTATTCGTATCTACGCGTACATTATCCACATCTAACTGCTGAAGACCTGCGAGAGTAGTAGTAGTAGCTCCAGGATTAAGAGTAGAGCTACCTAAAGTTGTGGCATTTACAGATACTGCTCCTGAAGATACAGTAAAATCTGTAGAGTCAAAAGAAGCTATACCTTTATTACTTGTAGTTGCATCATTTGCGGAAACCGCGCCAGCACTTACAGTAAAGTGAGAAGAGTTGAAGGAGGCTACACCTCTTGCAGATGCAGTTGCTATATCAGCGTTAATAGTAATAACATTGTTTGATACAGCGGTATTAATACTTGTTCCGCCTGTAAAATCTAGTACATCGCTAATTAAACTAACAACATCGTTAGACCCACTATCAGCCCCAACCGTAAGATTTGTAGAAATAGTAGTAAAAGTTACTGCACCGCTACCATTTGTAATAAGAGCTTGGCCGGAATTTCCATCTGCAACGGGAAGATTATAACCATTTGCAGATAAATTACCAAATTGAAGTTGCTTATTAAATATAATCTTTTCATCAGAGTTTGTAGTCTGAAGAGTTATATAATTATTAGATCCTTCACTAATTGTTAAACTTGTAGAAGAATTATCTGCAATAGCAAATTCTGTGTTTTGGCTAGCAATATCTACGGTGCCTGTAGTAAGTATTAAATTACCTGCAGGATTTAAAGTAAGATTTCCTGATGAAGTATCAATATGATTAGTCGTATTATTAATACGAATATTGCCAGTAAGTAATTTATTAACTTTACTGTTTGAATCTACAATAATTGCACTATCAGCGGTAAGAATACCAGCTGTATGATCGAGCATGTCAATATAGAGTTTACCACCAATTGCTACAACCGCATTATCTGCGGGAGCACCAATAAATAACTTATCACTATTATCGGAATAAGCTAATTCACCTGCAGTAAGACTACTGGGTGCGGCAGTGGTGGTACTGCGTTTGATTTTAATTGTTTGAGCCATTTAAAGTCTCCGGATTAGCCTTAAAAGGCTCCTGCGTCAAGCGTGTCAGAATCATCACCAGCTGCACCTACTATTATAGGGACCCACTCGAATGTGCCTGTACTTGTCTCGCGATATACTTTTAACTGATCGTCATCAGTATCGTACCACGTATCTCCTTCTGAAATTGTGGACACTCCTCCTATAATAGTACCGACAGGGGCGGAGTCCGAACGAAAATTTTGATCTGCAAGCTGCTTTAAAGCATCGCTTACATTATTTGCTGTAATAGTGTTGTGAGGAGCAAAAACAACATTTTCTGCATCCATAAAATTAATGGGAATAGCAAAATTATTAACAGTAATAAGAGTGTTATCAGGAGTTAGGTTTAATGATATTTCATTAGTACTCGATACTGATAGCTCTGTTACTTCTTCTGTAATGGTTACTTGAGTTGTAGCAGACATACCTTACCTCGTAACTTCTTGGTTTATAGTAACCTTTCCTTCGAGAAGTCTTTTAACAATAGCGTCACTGCCCGTATGTATTTCTAAGTCGTAAAAGTACATGCCCGCTTCCATAGCAGAAGAGACACTGGCTGGAAGCTCCATCTTTACTTTGCCATTTGCTACAGGACTTAATACTGTACATGTGAAAGTACCCGCCACAGTAGATGACGTCTTAGTAGAGCGCATCTGTGCCCTGGCCAAGTAGCCAGTAAGATCTTTGGCGGAACCAGATTCCTGGATTGTTAAATCAATCGCAAAAGTCGATCCCTGGTCAATCACTAAGTCATAATTTGCTGCACTCATTAAATTCTCTCCATTGTGAAATTATAGCAAATAGGACATACGTAGTCAAGAACTATTTTTTAGTATGTCTAACGCCACCTAGGTCCTTCCATCCAACTAACTATAGAATTTCGTGTTCCTTTTGTCACTTCCGTAACCCTATGCATATTATAACTAGGAAATACTAAAATAGATCCTTGGTCTTTGAATCCCTCAGGCTGCTCTATCTCTAGAAACTGAAAGTCTCCTCCTTCATATGTTGTAGGGTCAGATAACTGTATAACTATTGAAAGTTTTCTATCTGAGAAAGTGGTATTTTCCCAGTTTATATCATGGTGCCAATTATAGAAAGAGCCTTCATTATACTCTCCGAATTGAAGTTCAGGTAAGAAGTTTACGTCTAATCCAAAAGCATTTCTATTTGCTTCTAGGAGATAGTCCATAACAAACTGCTTTATATCTGGGTCTTGAATCCAAGCTAATTTAGTTTGTCTTACAGTACTATCTTTCTGGTACTCCCCATCATTAAATACTGTTGCTTCCTGAAACTCTCCTATTTCATAGCATTGTTTACATAATTCTTCGCATCTCTCCTTACTTAGAGTTTTATGCCAAAGCTGCCAATTCTGTCTCATTACCAAGGTTTCCCTGAAGTTGTTCCTTCTCTATTTTTCTCTTCTGCTACAGAAGTTACTACATTTTCTAATGCTGTTACTTCATCCGTTCCGAGCCCTGTTTTTACCCATCCTATTACTGTATTCTCTGTCAAAGAGTTATATGCAACCATGGAACTAAGATCACTTAAATCTAAGTTTAATCGTCCCGTTACTGTTGCACTTTCACTTCCCGAACTATGAGAAACTGTATATTCTACTGCATAGACTACTTTTGAAGATTCTTCGTAAGAGTCATATGATATTAAATTTGCTGCTGTCCAAGTTGCCATTCTTTCTCTCCTATGTATTAAAGAAAAACGTTTGAAATAGTCTAGCGTTTTCTTTATCCTTTCCAAAACCAGGTACTATACTTCTATGATATAGATTAGCATCGTAGACAAATAATCTATTATAGATGTTAGCACATTGGTCAATTAATTCCCATTTACTAAGATCACGACAATCGTCGCTTTCATTATAATCAATTTCATCATCAGGAGTATAAAAGTATTTTCCTGATTCAATATTTCTATATATACCTGTTCCACTATCTATCGGAGCATTTGGAGTTAGGTATAAAACTGCTGCCCAGTTAGTTGTATGATCATGGTGTATCCATGTATCATCATTACTAGTGGTAATTTGAAAACTAGTATTATATTCGCTTTCCCAGTTAGTTATTTCTTTTTTTACAATATGCTCTTCGAAGTATCGTTTTAGATACCCTCTCTGATTATCTCCTTCAGGAGCAGTTCTTAGGCCAGGGTAGTTACCCTTTACATCAAAGTCTAAGCCTAGAGCATAGTTTCTTATTTCGTCTGGATCTTGATAAAAATTATCAAAAATTATATGTGTACAATTCATTTAAAAATTTTCCGTTGGTGAGGGGGTAGACATCGTTCCAAGATATTCTTGAATAGCCGGACTAGCCCAGTTTGAGTGTGTTAAAGGGCTTGTGCCTTTAGTTACAGTTATTGTAGGAAATCTACTATCATTTTCTATTGCTGTTCCTACTTCTGATCCTTTTACAGTCCATTCTTGTTCGAAAATGGTATTAGTAGGATCCCAGTGTGCTACTTTAGTAGCTTTATGAGTAACTCCTGCAGTCTGTGCTAAAGTCTTTCTCAGGCCTGTAGCAGCATGATATTGTCTTACCTCTAGATTATGATTCCAATCTTTTAGTATTGCGGTTCCTAGAGCCCACATATACTTGTAATGCCCTGCGCCTCTATAGGTGTCTATTAAAGCTGCTCGTATAGGAGCCGCTTCTCCCGTAACAACACCATCTCCGTCTTTATTATATAAATTTGTATAAAATCCTGCAATATTCCCATTTATTCTAAAGGCAGAGAAAGTTCTTAAACTTTCTCCCACGGGAAGGGGCCATAATGCACATAAAGACTGGTGCCACTTAACATCAAACTCTTTAGAAACACCTTGAGGTGTTATAGAGCTGTTATCGTCGTCTGTGTACAGCCACGTAATGCCTGTCCAGGCAGACTTATCTGCCCAGGTTGCTTTATCTATTTTGTATTCCGTAGTACCTACTGTCATAGTAGCTTCATACGTAAATACGCTTGTTGGGAATGACATAATATTTTCCTTTTTAAATTAATTAGGGTTTTGCACCGCCGCCGCCAGCAGGAGATCCTCCGAAATCAACATAACTAAATGTTACGTTTGTAGATAATCCAGATGCTGAATGAGAAACGCCCGCTGTAATATTAGCGGCCGCACTGCTTATACCTGATACAGAAAAAGCTGAGTTAGTGCTTCTACTTACACTTATATTGTTTGAAGTTGTATTTGGGGTCGCTGTCAGTGTTACAGATGTAGAAGGACTACCTCCGCCACTTACTGTAACTACAGACGTTTGGTTCCCAGAAGGAGTTACAGACCCGCCGCTTTCGGTAAATATTACAAACGCTTTACTTGCTGCAATAGAATATCCTGCTGCTCCATCTGCTCCATCTTGTCCGTCTTCTCCGTCTTCTCCGTCTTCTCCATCCGATACTACAAAGAAAGTTCCTCCGGTGGTAGAACTATCCTGATTCCACGTGGCCGTAACAACAATAGAATTATCTACTACTGAACCTGTTGCACTTAACTGTCCCGCATTAAATGCGCTTGTACTTAATGCAGTTACAGTAGTGGACCAAGAGGCTCCACTTCTCGTAACTCTGTATCTTTCTCGAGCTAATAAAGTACCTGCCCTATGTACTGTGACTTCTAAGTCCAATGTAGTTGCATTATAACTTCCAGATGCGTTTTTTCGTATAACATTAGTAGTTACAAATTTTGCCGCCATAAACGCGCCAGAAGCACCCGTGGGGCCTTGTGCACCTGAAGTACCTGTTGGTCCAGGATTACCTACTGCTCCGGGGGGACCTGCGCCACCTTGTGCACCCACGCCACCTTGTGGACCTGCGGGACCTTGAGCACCTTGAGCACCTTGAGGTCCTGGGGGGCCTGCTCCACCTGTAGCGCCTGTAGGGCCAGATGGGCCTGCAACACCTTGAGGTCCTTGTGCACCTACGCCACCTTGTGGGCCTACGCCACCTTGTGGGCCTGTTGCACCTTGTGAGCCTTGTGCGCCTTGTGGACCTGCGTCACCTGTTGGACCTGGACTACCTGTTGCACCTGGTCCACCTTGAGCACCTTGAGCACCTTGAGCACCTGTAGGTCCTGGACTACCTGTCGCGCCTCCAGGACCTTGTGCACCTTGAGCACCTTGAGGACCTGTTGGACCTGGATTACCTGTAGAACCTGGGCTACCTGCAGCACCTGCTGGACCGTCTTCTCCTTGTGGGCCTGTTGCTCCTTGTGGGCCTGTTGCTCCTCCGGGACCTTGTGCGCCTTGTAGTCCAGTCGGACCTGTTGGTCCTGGGTTACCCGCAGCACCTGTGGGGCCTGCGGCACCTGTTGGACCGTCTGCTCCTTGTGGCCCTGTAGCGCCTGTTGGTCCTGGGTTACCTTGTAAGCCAGGAGCTCCCTGTGCACCTGCGGGACCTTGAGCACCCTGCACACCTTGAGGACCTGTAGCGCCTGTGGGGCCTGTCTGTCCTTCTGTAATTAAAGGAGCTCCCATACTACCTGAAGATAGTGCGTTTGCGGCAGAGCCTGTACCAATAATAGTGTGAGTAATTCCAGTTACGCCCCCAGAAACCTGTGTAGCATTTGCATGAAATCTATTTGCTGTAGTATTATCTATAACATACCAAAAATTGCTGCCTGTGTTATAGAAAGTAGGAGTGAGTTTAGTCATAGCAGAAACTGCTGAAGAACCGTCTCCAAAAACCTGTACCCACCTACTAGTATCTGACTGTGGATTTGTTGAAATCCCACTATGTGCAGAAGTTGCTGCAAATACTTTGCTATTATATTGAACTACAGAACCAATAGCATAAGAGGCACCCGAACTCCAGGAAGGTATGGAAGGAGCATTATCTAATATTCCCCTACTTGCTCCAGAATAATATAAAAAAGTACTTAATCCATCTGGGCCGGGAGATCCTGAGGAACCTGCAGCACCTGCGGGTCCTCCGGCACCTGCAGGACCTGTTGGGCCTGTGGGGCCTGAGGGGCCTTGAGCACCTTGAGCACCTGGACTACCTGTAGGGCCTACTGCACCCGTTGGGCCTCCGGGGCCCTGTAAACCTGTATCACCTTGAGGGCCGTCTGGGCCTACTGCACCTGTGGCACCTTGAGGTCCTTGTGCGCCCTGTAATCCTTGTGCACCTTGAGCACCTGTTGGGCCTACTGCACCTGTTGGGCCTGCAGGACCTTGTAAACCTGTATCACCTTGAGGGCCGTCTGGACCTGTAGGTCCAGTTGCACCTGCAGGGCCTTGAGCACCTGGAGGTCCTGCGGCACCTGTTGGACCTGCAGCACCTGTTGGACCTGCGGGGCCT
>Ga0315320_10003230_pt1 | contig 13420 bp, 14 predicted proteins | sample M140m21515metaG_FD_203458 | JGI IMG/M metagenome (GOLD analysis project Ga0315320, IMG submission 203458) | Ammonia-oxidizing marine archaeal communities from Monterey Bay, California, United States - M1 40m 21515 | ecosystem: Environmental > Aquatic > Marine > Coastal | place: USA: California...
TCTAGAAAAACAGTATCGGACCATATTATTGTAGTCTTACTAGTCTGCGAAGCATTGGCTGTAATAGTTCCAAAACTAGTGCTAACAATTAGGAATACCAAAAAAATAGCACGCTTATGAAAATGGGTTAAGTGTGCGACCATGAATTAGCGAGTCATTGACACTATGTAATCCCTTACTTAGAGTGATTATAGTTGCTCCATCCATGGCAGAAGTCATAAACATATGACAAGGGCGGGTATTAGTGGAAATATGAGTACGGCTTTTGTTTTAATCAGAGCGACACCTGGAAGTGAGCATTTAGTGTATCAAAAATTACTAGAAATCGAAGAGGTTACAGAAACACATGTTTCCTATGGTGAATATGATTTAGTAGCTAGAATCGAATTTGAAGATGAGCGTAAAATGGCCAAAACATTGATTGGAGTTATGAGGGCTATACCAGGAGTTCAACATACTGAAACATTGATTGCAGTGGAGGCTGAATAATGGCAGTTGGTTTTGTGTTGATAACAACAAGTCCGGGAAAGGAAATAGAAGTTCGAGAGGCTGTAAGTAAATTCGAAACTGTTGTTGGACAATGGGTTGTTTTTGGGATGCATGATTTATTTGTAAAAATTGAAGCTGAAGATGAGGCTGAACTTACACGATGTATTATCCAAGATATTAGGAACGTACCGGGTATCTCTGAAACTAGAACGTTGATTGGAGCAGAGATATAATTACAATACTGTTGAAATTTTTCTTAATAATTCATTTGCAGCATTGCTACATTCTGCTTTCCTAAATCTATCTAATGCTTCTCTCCAATGTGATAGTTTTCTATCTGGTTCTAATAATCCTCTCCAAAACCATTTTTGTGCAGCAATCCTCCTGTAAGCTGCTATATCTTCACGTAAAAATTCCTCAGAAGCTTTAGAATGCATTTCAATTAACCATTCAGGATAATTTTTACCTGATGCCTCCAAAGTAGCATGAATTAGGCTTATTTTATCAAGTAAATTATTACATTTTTTGATTTCAATCTTCGCGGCTTCGATAGATTCTGAGGATGCAATATTATTTTCTCTCGCAAACAACCTATATCTTAAATCGAGAATCCTAAGTCTATGATGATCATAACCTAGTTGTGATTCTAGTAAACTTCGTACAGATGCTGCAGAAGAAAAATCCTGTGATTCCGATGCTATGGAAAATTTAAGTAGATTTATAGATAACATTGCTGGATTTTTCTGATCAGTGGGTAGTTTAGAAATATCCAATGATTCTATTCTCTTTTTTATTTTTGATGCTAAATTGGAATCTATAGAACCCGGGAGTCTATCATCGTAAAGTCTGACAAGTTGTGAGATTTCATGTTTTATTTTTTCGATATTATTAAGATTGGTTAGTGCTTCAAAATCCAATTCTTCTGCAAGTTTGGAATCTCCCTTGATTCTTGCAAGACGTGCTTGTCGGAGAATCTTTCTCGGACCATTTGAGAGTAAGTTGATATGTATATCTGCAATATCTGTTTCACCCCTTTCAAGTGCTATATCAGATGCTACCTCTCTTAAAGTTAAATCGTTACTGAGACCTAAAGCTTGCTCAATGATAATCGCTGCTGCAGCACTATCTTGATTCATTATTTCTGAAATATTAGATAATAACCACTCGATATCAATATCCACTCCTGACTTAAGATAGAAATGCGATTCTACTCTCTTAGCCTTGTATCCTTGACGTGTTGACCATTTTTTTGCCATCTGAGAATATAATTTTTTCAAATATTCGGGATTTAAATTATTTCTATGCACGTTTCGAATCAGATGGTGCGTTTCTATCTCTTCACGGTTCCACCTTAGGATTGCTGAATTATCCAATTCATTTGTTCCTGAAGGGAAAAACAGTTCATCAAAACTCAAAGGAAGAGGAGATATAGATAACTCATCTAAAGTTTCTAGTCCCTCGGCACTGAGTCTTTTTATTACTGTAGATCTGACATATTCTTGAACTGCTTCGACTTTCTCCGGGACCTCTTCTTCAGGAGACCATAGATGCAATGCCAATGGGTGCCCTCCTAATGATTCAACTATTTTCAAGGCAGAATCGTCATCCAAATCAGGAGGGAGTATCGCTCTGGCATCATCATAATGTAATGCATCTAATCTTATACTTTCAAAATTTAATAATTCTTTAAATGGACTAGGTGCCCTTACCAAGATTAAAACAGATGATTTGATATTTGAAATTTCAGATATTAGATTCTCAACATTGTCCAGATGTCGTACGTTTAATTCTTGTATTTCATCAATAACCAATAATGTCCTAGAAGAATCTAAATTTGTTGCAATGGCTTCCGGAGATGCCCAACCAGACTGACCTAGCCACATTTCTGCTATTGATGATACATCAGAATCTCCATTACAAGAAGCCCAACGTAAAATCCATCCTTTTGCCATCAAAGACTCTGCAATGCCACGTGCTAAACTAGTCTTTCCTATTCCAGGGAGTCCGTTAAGAATTACATTTTTTCCATTTTCTAACAATTCAGTTATTTTCCTGACTTCTGTTTGCCTTCCATGGATTATTGAAGAGTTAGGGACTGGCCCAAAGTTACGATATTTTCTTGATTTTGGTTTTCTATTCTCATTTAGAACAGACAATCCTTCTTCAGTAATATGAATTACTGTTCTTTTTCGAGATTTTGCTCCGGAAACTCTGGCATTTCTAGATATTACAAAATCAGCCTTTTCTAGAGAATTTAATGGGATGTGTAAAGCAGATCTTACAACTCCCAATGATTCGGCGATTCCCGGTAGAGATTGTTCACGTGGGATATTCCATTTATCATTCTCATTACCTTTAAAATTAGATAAATGAGAGAGAATTCTCAACTCTGCTCCCGATAACATATGACATCCGACATGTCAAGGGTTCATGGGTATTAACCTACGGCGCATCATCTAACATGCCGGTCGAGCAGGCCAAATTGAATCTCCCTGATAAATCAGGAGTGTATCTTTTCCGTAGAAAAGATGGTCGAATATTGTACGTAGGTAAAGCGACTAATTTACACTCAAGGGTACGATCTTACTTCGCCTCTAACCCTGATAGGCAAATGATTCCAAAACTTGTATTAGATGCCGATGATATTGAATATATTGTGACTCAGTCTCCCAGTGAAGCACTAATACTAGAGAGGCAATTAATTCGTAAACATAAACCAAAATACAATTCAAGGTTAAAAGATGATAAATCATATCCATTTATTTCTCTAACAAATGAAAAATTTCCAAGAATTCTATATACAAGATTTCCTTCCAAAAGAGATTTGAGATGGGGCCCATTTCCAGACGCAGGTGCTGCAAAAAGAGTAATACAACTTCTTAGAAGTCAATTTGGAATCAGAGACAAAGATTGTAAGGGACGGGAGGGTTGTTTCTCGAAACATATTGGATTATGTAAAGGCCCTTGTGTAGATCCGGAAGGTTATCCAGAAATAGTAAAAGCGGTAACAAGTGTCCTTGATGGGAATGCCGGAGTGTTAATCAAATCGTTACAGAATGAAATGGATAGAGAATCTAGATCTCTTCAATACGAAAGGGCTGCAAGAATAAGAGATATGATTGGTACAGTACAAAAAACAATATCACAACAAATTATCCACAGTAGATTTTATCAAGATTGTGATGCAATTGGTTTTGCATCCAGAGGAGACATAGGATCGGTAACAATATTGCATGCCAAAACAGGCGTGATACAAGGAAAAGTGGATTATCCACTAATTCACAGAGGAGATGTTTCAGAATCGGTTGCATGCGTTTTGTCTGAACATTACACAAATAGAATACCCCCTGAAACACTTCTAATTCCTTCGCCTATAGGAGATTCGATGAAGAAATGGTTAAGCGAGAAAAGAGAAGGGAGTAAGATAAAGATAAAAATTCCAAAAAGAGGAGAATTGGCAAAATTAAGAAGAATGGCTGATCAAAATGCCGAAATACATGTGTTGAGAAATCGGAAAATCAGTTCGGGAAGTTTGGAACAAAATGCAGCAAATGATTGTGCAAAATTATTACAATTTGAATCAATGGATTATGTAGTATGTTTTGACATGGCACAAATTTTAGGGGAAGAAAGAGTTGGTGCCTCAGTAGTCCTACGTAAAGGTAGGCCCAGTAAGAAAGAGTATCGTACTTACAGGGTCAAAACTGATGCCTTGGATGATTTAAGAATGATGTCTGAGGTCGTTGAAAGATGGATAAAGAGACAGGAAGAATGGCCAGATTTATTACTCCTTGATGGAGGAAAAACACATCTAAATACAATAACTAAGATGCTAAAAAAATATAGATTGAACGGAAGGTTCCCTGTTGCAGCATTAGCCAAGAAAGAAGAAACATTACATATGTTAGACAGAGAACCAATAGTATTGAAACGCAGTGGAAGAGTATTAGTGCATGCTAGAGATGAGGCTCATAGATTTGTCAATAAATATCATAGAAAAAGGAGAGGGAAAAAAACACTTTTAGATCCTTTAGAAGAAATTGAAGGACTAGGTGCAAAGAAAATACAGACATTATTACGCTATTTTGGAGGCAGAAGGGGAATAGACTATGCTAGTATTGATGAATTAATGAAAGTCCCAGGTATAGGTAAATCTATGGCAAAAAAAATATATCAATATTTTAACAATTAATTGGTGGATAAAATGACTCCTTATGAAAAGTTGGTATTTTCAATTAATAATTACTTATTATCCAAAAAATACCGCTCTCAAGATATAGAGAGATTACTTGAGGAAATACCTAAGAGGTGGGAAAAATTCGACGATGTGGTGCTTCTCCCAAGGTCATCATTTATTGACAAAGAATGGATGTTAAATGGCAATGATATATGGGAAATTATCGCCTATTCATTGGACGTAAAAAGAGTTGGAAGAAGTGGAGAAATAATTGGAGAAAAAAGAGAATCAACTGTAGAAATGTTAGTTGGAGAAAAAGACTGGGTTATCCGAAAAGAGAATGGGATAAAATATGGTTACCATTTAACTGAATGTATGTTTTCTTCCGGAAATATAAACGAAAGAAAAAGAATGGGAGAGGTAGTCGCAAAAGGAGAAGTGGTTGTTGACTTGTTTTGCGGTATTGGATACTATACTCTTCCTATATTGGTCAATAGCGACGCAAAACATGTATATTCTTGTGAATGGAATGATAATGCAATAAATGCATTAAAATTTAATTTAAAAAATAATAATGTAGAAAAAAAATGTAGTGTATTTGAAGGAGACAATAGAATTACTACTAAAGAATTGAGAGGTATTGCAGACAGAGTTTTGTTGGGTCTTCTACCATCAGCTGAGAAATTCTACCATACTGCATTAAACTGTCTGAAAAAAAATGGAGGCGTCTTACACCTTCATGGGCTATCACCTTCAGATAATCACGAAGAATTAGTCATCAAATCAAAAAAAATACTAGAAAAAATTAACAAAAAATATGAAGTTGGAAATATTACTATAAATAAAATAAAGTCATATGCCCCCCACTGGGATCATTTAGTTTTAGATATTGAAATTATAGGAAAATAATGTACTATTTCTTTGAGGAACAACGATGCATCAATTACAATAATAAAAATCACTCCGCTTAGATAATGAGCAAACATCTCTACGTAACTTGCGTTGCTCTAATGTTTATTTGTATGACACTTTCGGGTTGTGTATTTTCAAATTCAAATGTTCCAGATAGCTATAGCTCAGACAGTGAATGGTGGAATATTCCTGTACATGAAAGAGAGAATATGAATCTAAATATGTCTGGATGGAGGAGTCAATTGCCAGTTGATGGGTTATATTCATGGTCAGGCCCCGTAGAACATTTTGTAGAAGTGGAGCTACCACTTTCTGAACAAGATGCTGGATATCCAGAGCCTGCTTTGATGCATGTCTCTTTATGGATGCCGGATGTCCCTAACGGAACTAAAGTACCTGTAATTGCAACTGTTCATCCTTACTATGACTTTGGAGGAGAAGGAGTAGTAGAAGAAGATTCTAATCCAAATACAATACCTGACTTAGGAGTTGGCTTGTGGATTTTAGAACAATTTGTTCCACATGGCTATGCACTAGCACAAATTTCAACTTTTGGGACAGGTAAATCTACTCATTGTCAGGATGTAAAAGGACTTGGTGAGCAAATTGGTATTCAAGCAGCAGTACATTGGCTCGGTGAACAAGAATGGTCGAATGGCAATGTTGGATTAATGGGGAAATCATATGCAGGAACTACAAACTGGGAAGCAGCGCAAAATCCTTCAGAGCACCTCAAAACAATCGTTCCCATATCTGGTTCAATTGGAGTCCAACAAATGTTCTATCGAAATGGCTCTAGCGAGGCCAGGGCATTACTATACGACGTCCTCTATGAAGGTGCAACAGCAGATGCTACAAGCGATGATATGAGATTTTGCAGTGATGATGCGATTGGCCCTCTTAGTCCATTCACCACATGGATTGGTGCGGGCATTGGAGGAGATGAATGGAATGATTATTGGGAAGAAAGGTATCATCTACAAGACGTAATTGATAATTACAAAGGAAGTGTGTACATAGTTTGGGGATTACAAGATTGGAATGTCGACCCTTATCATGCATTTCCAACTCATCAATTACTGAAAGATGCGGGAATCAATGTACGGACAATTGCCGGACAATGGGCACATAATTATCCTGATCAGCCTACTGTTCATGAAGAATTAGAATCAGGATATGGTGCGGAGGCTTTTCCAAGCGTATCAAGAATGGATTGGGCGGTTGAGCTATTTCCATGGTTTGAATACTACTTGAAAGATATTGGAGAAGAACCGGAATCTTATGTTCAAGTGCAAAGGAACGATGGGGAATGGCATATAGAAGAAACCTGGCCAGCTCAAGATACTGTAAATATTCAGTATGCAATTTCTGATTGGGAGGGGGGAATGTCTGGAACCGTTAACTCGCAACAATCGATGACGATTACTAGTCAACCTCTGACAGATGATTTACATATCTCAGGATTACCAACATTACATATGGATGTTCGAACAAATACATGCAATGGAGGGCAATTATTTGTAACAATGTTAGATGGAACAACTGGATTAAGATTAGGTCACGCAACAATGGATGTAAGGTACAGAGATGGAGGTTATGAGTCACAGCCGACTTCACCTTTGACGAACTATAGAATGCTGATGGAGTTCAATCCAATGGATGTAATAGTCCCTAAGGGTCATACTATTCAGTTATTAATTACAGAGTCCGGAGAGGATTATTTACCATCGCCCTGTGCTGCTGCAGGAATGACGATCTTTGCAGGATATCAAGTTCTCACTCTTCCTAACTTAGAAAGGCCTTTTGATCATGAAAATTGGTTCAATGTTCCAAATTGGTGGGATGAATAATAATAATAATCCTAGAGTTAGGTGATGGTTTTAATTCAAATGTGGTTTCTAATCGGATACATGGTTAATGAGTGGTTAGTAAAATCTGCTCAGAAATACAATAAACAGTCTCTTGAAAATAAAGATGGATATCCGGCATTTATTCTATTGCCGATTACTACTTTAGAAAAAATATTAAATTGGACATTTGAATCACTCCCAGATGAAATATTAGTGGGAATGGATCCAAATCCAAAAAACCAAAATCCAAAAAAAGTAGAAGATTTGTATAGAGGAGTAAATTTTCAAAATAAACTATTTGCTGGTCAAGGTTACATCCTTGGAGAGCCCCATTTAGTGAATCGTGGTGATGCTTTTTCAGTTCATCATGTGCCTGAAGAGTGGAACGATGGCATATTTGGCGAGGAAAGAGGAGTCAGAGGAGGTCGTTTCACAACTTGGTTGCACACGCACCCAAATGCACCCGCGATACCAAGTATGGCTGATGCAGATGCTGCTCAATGGACTGAGGGTTGTGATATGATACTTGGAGTAAAATTTTCACCTGAAGGTTATCTCCCATGGATTGACGGTATCGGAGGTACAAGAAGAAAATTATCACCAGAAGAAATAGATCGAAAGAGAGATGATTTGAAACCTCATATTGGTACTGCAATTACTGGTCACAAGATACATGAATTAGAATTAATATCTTTTCATAAACGAGGATTTGGCATCAATATAGTCCTTACAGATAATGAAGGAAATCATATCTGAAAAGATAAAGATATTTTTGAGAGAAAATTGGAATCACCCCTTAATATGGTGTAAAAAAGTCACTAACTTTATAGAGTAAAGCATTCATGATTACCTGAGAAATATGGAGATATTAGCTATCTTTAATTGCCCTGCTTGTGGATCGCCTCTATTGTACCAAGAGTACATCACTAGAGAATTAAGAAGTACGACTTGTATGACTTGTAGTGTTACTTCAATAACCCTTAGTGAGTATTTCTGATAAGATTTTGTCCAAATCTCATTCTTCTTTCAAGTAAGTGAACAATTCAACTGAATCATATTTTTCAGACATCTTAGAAAAAATAAGCCATCCTAAATTCAATAACAATGTCGCCATTGTCAAAGAGCACAGAAACCAGACTCCTAAGTTACTTGCACTGTAATGCCATCCTAAATAAATCGAGAGAGATATTATGAATATGAACCAAATTCTGGAGGCTTTACTAGGCGTTTTGTTCCCGGTTTGATCTATGCGAGGAGAGTGCAAAGAACTGTTGACCATGTGATTTTAAATTCCCGTACATTTTTTAATATATGTTCAGAAATTAATATATTTTTATTCTTCTGAAACTGTCAAACATCTTCTATGGAATTCTGGTTTGCCAATAATCTCCACAATCCATTTGGCTAAATCTGGACGAGAAATAGTAGTGTTACTTTTGGTAATCAATAATTCTTCTCCAATTATTTTTTTCCCTCTAATTTGATTTTTCAGTACAGGAGGACGAATTATGGTCCAATCAAAATCTGATTCAGCCAACATTATATCGGCCTTTTCATGGTCGTTGAATGCAAATCTAAGATTACTGATTTTAATTAAAATTCTAAAGAATAGGCCTGTACGATATTTTGAACTTCCAACTCCTTGTGCAGAAATTTTGATGATTCTTTTTGTTTTAGATTTATTTATCTTTTTTAATAAAATTTTCATTGAATTACTGTGTAAATTTAAAGGCCCGGTGACTCGTGAAAAAGGTGATTTAGATTTTCGTGTTATTGATAAAGCTAATATCACTATATCTGCATCTTGAATTGCCTTAGAAATTAGACTTTTGTCCATAACATCTCCTTGCATTGGTAGTGCCCCATCAGGCACATTGTTGATTGATGCGGAACGCCCTAAACAAACTACCTGATATCCTTCATTAATTGCTGCTTTTGCGATATGTGCTCCAGTTCTTCCATTCCCTCCCAGAATCAAAATCCGTTCAGCCATAAAACAACGTGATAGATTTTTTTTATATATTATTGATTAATAATTCAAGACAAAAAGATAATATAAAATATTATTTAGACACTTCTTAACAATGAATATATTACGTAAGAATGCTTGCCGAAATTATGCCTAGTGTAGAAGTTAAAGGGCACAGTTTCTATTACTTCGAACAAGATGGAGATGAAGCGGCAGTTATTTTACTTTGCAGTACTGGATTAGACTCTAGACAATGGAATAATCTATTGCCTATGCTTTACGGAAGAAAGATCATATGCCCTCACTATCTATGTTATTCAGGAACGGATAATTGGAAGGGAGAAGGAGAGATTGATCCTAGTTTGGATTACTTGGCGGTTGAATCCCTATTATTGTCTCAGAATAATTCTGTTGATATCATAGGCCATTCATATGGTGGCTTTATAGCTTTAAAACTTGCAAAAAAATATCCAGAAAAAATTAGAAAAATAGCAATTCATGAACCAATAGTATGGGGATGTCTACAATTTACAGAAAAGGAAAATTTGAAAGATGAGTTTGGAGAAGTTAGCGAAACATTTTTCAAAGAAAATCTTAATCCAGAAGATTTCCTAAGAGATTTTGTTGACTACTGGAACGTTGGAGGAACATGGGACTCTATGTCAAAGGAAAGAAGGGATGTATGGCTGAATTTACAGCCAAAAATTCTTAGCGAGGCTAGAATGCTTTGCTATGATGAGACTCCTACTTCATTTTATGAAAGTATAGAACATCCAATTCTTATCACGGTAAGTAAAGAAACTCCTCCTCATCAATATGAAGTATGCAAGATAATTGCTTCTTCATTAAAGAATGTTAGATTGGTGGATGTTCCCGGGGGGCATATGGGAGTAGTGACAAAATCTAATCATGTCCTACCTCATCTTGCAGAATGGGTAATATGATTTCAATTGCTTAGATTCAAAATTTCATTTACTTCTTCGAATGAGATTACTCCATGACCTCGCATAATAATTTTCTTACTATTTGGGCCAACTAAGAACCAATGAATACTTTCTTCATTTGAGATATTTAATTTATCTTTAAATTCTTTTTTATCTAGATAAACTGTTATGGTTCTTTGCCTGGTATTACTATCTTTTATCCCCATTCTCATAATTGAATCCAATCTTACTTGTCTGAACCAAGTAGTTTTCTGAATAATTGGAATTTCAATTATATGATGATGAAGATGTAAGTTTTTTTCTTCTAAAAATGTGATTGTTGCGTCCACTAGGGCTTGGTGCCATCGTTGAAAGGCAACTATAAAGATATTTGAGTTTTTTAAAAAATCATCAGGAATAGTAATTTTCTCTTTATTGAGATTCTTTCCATATATTGTAGGGAAAAAAATATCCATAATATATTCGATTTGTTACTTTCATTTAATTATTCTTATAATGTTTAAAAAAAACAGTACTATTAAAAACTAATTGCTACACAGATAATCATGAAAGTGGAATATGAGTTTCAACCATCATTTACACTGATGACTGCCCATCTTGGCCCAGGTGAATCAATTAAGGTAGAGCCAGGAGCAATGGTCGCTCAATCTTCTGACCTGAGTGTAAAAACGGGTAGAGCTACTAAAGGAGGAGTCATGAAAGGCATCTTTAAAGCGGTTTTAGGAGGAGAATCGTTTTTTGTAAATACATTTACAGCTGGACCTTCGGGAGGATGGATTTCAATGGCTCCATCAACTCCCGGTGACATTAACACGTTCGATTTGGATCAAGGAGAAAATCTGTTTATGCAAGGAGGTGCATACATGGCTTCTACTTCAAACGTTGAAACGGATACAAAGTTTCAAGGTGCAAAATCTCTTTTTACAAAGGAAGGGAGTTTTTTCCTTAGGGCATTCTCTAAAAATGGACCTGGGCAGGTTTTTTATACTGCTTATGGAGCAATTAAAGAAATTGAAATCACTCCTGATTCTCCAATTGTTGTAGATAATGGCCATCTTGTGGCATATACTGAAGGAGTTAACTATGCAGTTGATAAATCCGGAGGATGGAAGACTACCGTTTTGGGCGGAGAAGGTTTAATTCTGAGATTTTCTGGTACAGGTAAAATTTGGATACAAAGTCGTAATATTGAATCTCTAGCAACCACTCTTATTCCTTTTATGGGAAGTAACTGATAATTAAAGGAAGATATTGAACTTAAATTACTCTTCTCCAAACTGAACGAAATCTAATTACATCTTCATCATCATTTGGGAGTTGTTTTTTTACAAATTCAATATTTTGTAGGTCTGCTCCCACAGAATCAATAAAATTACGAGAGAGGGGCCATGGTGGCCCTTCATATTCTTCTTCATTTTCGTTTAATCGGCCTATACATATCAGATGTCCAGATGGTATCAATAAAAGAGCCAAATTGGGAGCAGCAAGAATTCGAATTGGGTTGGGTATTGCCTGTAAAATATTAACTTCCACAACCAAGTCAAATGATCCAATCCACTCTTTGGGGAGAGAAAGGAGATTTGCCACTTGCCAATCGATATTCTCTGAAGGGTAGATTTTTTCCGCCCATTGTACTGCGGAAGATGAAATATCAAATGCAGTTACATTCCAGCCTTCTTTGGATAAATATGCTGCATCTTCTCCAAGTCCACAACCAACAACTAATGCTCTTCCTCTAGACTTGATTTTTGATGTCCACTCAACAAGGAAATGATGCGGTTCACCATTCGACCAAGGGATCCAATATTCATTACCATTTGCTGATGAATACAGTTCTTCAAACCAATCTAAAGAGTCCTCTGTAACTCCATTTTTTATTCTCAAAGTATTCTGCCTAACTTCTTCCACGGTGTATCTACGTAATATAATGAATATTACATATACGATAATATCAGCGATATTTAGATAATACTACAGGCGAATGTACTAAGAAAATTATAAGCGGCCATTGAAGAAAACTGGGGGAATTGAAAAAACACAAAATAGATTCATTGGGATTGGGGCTATGATTGTATTTATTGCACTATTTGTAACAAATGATGTAATTGAAGCCGGTAAAAAATATCGAGTTCCTATATTACTCTACTCTTGTATTCAATCTATTAGACAAGAAATGTATCTGACTCTATATGTGGAAGTGAAACTGTGACTACAATGTATTTTGCATCTATAGATATTGGCCAAAAAGTATACTAGTTATTTCTAGAAAACACTTGTTCATAAACGAATAGGGATTGTGTATTTTATGAATGGGAAGAATGTAGCCCTGAAGAAAATTAAGACTAGTTCTAGGATGAACTGGTGGGAATTATTTTAAGACAAATAAAATTTTATATTTTGAAAGATATTAACCGACTATTCTAAACCAAAAATTAATATCGGTGTGAATATGAAGTTAGTTGATAATACCGATGATACTGGAAAGGCATCCAGCCCCTTACTCCCAGAAAATGTCAAAAACTACCTGATAGATATTGATGGAACGGTAGGAGAAGATGTTCCTAATGAAGAACCTGAAAGAATGATAACCGCAGAAGCCTATCCTGATGCTATACTAACTATAAATAGATGGTTTGAAGAAGGACATCGAATATGTTTTTTCACTGCTCGTACTGAAGAACATAGAGAAATTACTCAGAAATGGTTAGATAAGAAAGGATTCAGATATCATTCATTACTCATGGGTAAACCTCGGGGAGGCAATTATCATTGGATTGATAATCACGTGGTACGGGCTACTAGGTATACATCAAAATTTACAGATCTTATCAGAAAAAATGCAGAAATTGAAGTATTCGAAGACTAAATATTATTTTATAAAAGATTATTTGAGCATGTATTTTCTTGCCAAATAGATGATGTGCCATCAGGACATATGCAACCTCTAAATACGGTTCCTTCTAATATTGTATTAGAAAAGTCTACCCCTGTAAAATCATAGTTAGAAATAGCCATATTAGTAAGATTAAGATTAGTCAAATCTGAATATGAAAAAGAGACATTAGCATCATCTGCTGCG